>CDZH01065889.1_pt1 | contig 54701 bp, 73 predicted proteins | sample 557721 | NCBI WGS metagenome assembly CDZH01 (sample SAMEA3182062, study PRJEB8094) | gut metagenome | biome: human; feature: gut; material: Stool; isolation source: human stools | place: Canada | collected 2013-01-14 | reverse complement strand
GCTGCCAATCTTATTTCATATCGCGGCGTTCGCCGCATCTCGGCATAAGTAAAGACAGCGAATTGTGCGCAAGCGCCCATCGCTGTCTTCACTATGCCTATGCGCGGCTCATTGCTCGCGTAACTTTCCATTCATCAAACAAAAAAGGCATACTCGCGTATGCCTTTTTCTATCGTATCATCCTATAATTAACCTTTCATCTGCAATGCAAAGTTTTTTTAAAAACGCCGTAAAATCAACAGTTTGGGAACAACCTGATTATTTTTTACGCAACTATTCATTTGGTCAATATTAAAATACTGTAATGTTTTTTCTATTTTCTTACGCAATTATTCCTTTACGCAAGAAAATCTCCGATGCGATTTATTTCTTCTTTTTTCTTGTCATTTAATAAATGTGTGTACGAAAGTGTTGTGGCATAATTTGCGTGTCCCATAATTCTTTGAATTACTAATGGCGACATTCCCTTTTCAAAACATCTTGTTGCAAATGTATGACGAAAAGCATGTGGATACACATCTTCAAACGGAATAATTTCACGCCCTTCTCGTGATGCTATGGTTAGTTCTTTCATATTGATATTATTTACCAGCCTATCTATGGCACTTGATAAAACATATCTTGTAACAGGGCTTCCTAATGTGCTTGTAAATACCAAATCGCCAAATTCTGGGCTTGCACGCCATCGATCGCCTAATTTCTGTTTATAAAATAGCTGTTTCTTTTTCCAGTTCATTAGGTATTTTTCAGTTTCACCAAAAAATGGAATTTCCCGATAAGAATTTTGTGTTTTCGGTGTCGTAAGTATTTCTATCTTTTTTCCATTTACATACCCGGTTTTCATAGATCTATCTATATGAATTACTTTATTTTCAAAATCTATGTCTCGCCATTGTAATCCGGAAAATTCACCGATTCTCATCCCTGTGCAGAGTAGAATGCAATACGCTTCGTAATAATAGTCATTTTTAGCTTCTTCTAAAAATTTATCCTGTTCTTCTTTTGTTAATACTCTTCGTTCTTGTGGCTTTAGATTTTCATCTTTAAAAAATATATCCACACATACATTTACAGGAATAATTCTGTTAATTACTGCTGCATCTAAACAGGATCTTAAAACGCCAAGTGCTTCTTTGATGGTTCGTTCTGCATAATGTTCTTCACCGAGTAATTCGTTTGTTGCCATTTGTATATCCATTTGTTTTAGGTCTTTTATATTTTTTACGCCTAATATACGGATATATGTATTTTTGATTTTTCTTAAATAAGTGGCACGACTTTGTTCATCTTTTAAGTTTGGTCCTTTTGCTTTCGTAAACCATTCATTAAACCATTGTTCCAATGTCTTAATGCTGGAAAAATCATTCTGACTACTTTTTACTTTTTCTTTTTCCCTATCAAAGTCTTTTTTTAACTTTTCCAGATTAAAATCGTACAAATCAATCTTTTGTCCATTTATAACTGCTCTCGCTTCATACCGTTTGTCTTTTCTTTGGCTAATCCCCTTTCCTAATTCTTTACCTCTTAAATCTTTTCCCATAATCATTATCCTTTCTGCTAATGATTACAGTATTTTGTCTATGGACATATTATATGATTTGTTGCGTTTTGTAAATAATTTAGATTTGAATATTATATTTAGCACATTTATCCAAGTAAGCTTCAAATTTCTTTTTATCTACATATAATCGATTTCCCATTCGTATGGTAAAACCACTGTCAGGACGCTTAATAATTTCTCTTACTTTGGTTTGACCCCATCCCGTTACTTCACAGACTTCAGATACGGTTAATAACATTTTTTCCAATCTAAATATCCTCCATATCTAAATTTTCATATATTTTCGATACATCATTTACAATTACTTTTGTGTCACTGGTTATATTGCCGACATCCAAATAATCATTTAGCATTTGTGGTGTTTTTAAATATAACTTTCCTTTATAATCTTCGAAGACCTGTCCCCGGCAGACAGGAATGTGCAGTAGTGTTACCAGATTCGGAAGTTTATAAATATAAGAATCCGTTGGTATTTTACAATCTTCTATGTATTCATCTTCAAAATAATATTCATCATCCTCTTTATTTTCTGGCATAGTCTCATCTGCGATTTCTATATATTCTAAAATACTGGGAATATTTTCTTTTTTAGCCAGCCATTTAAAAATTTTATCAGAATCCATTTCTGACCAACCTATTTTTCTTTTTTCTGTTAATACGCAGTTTATAATACAATTTGGAATTTCAAAATCCATATCAAACTGACTGGCTATAAACAAATAATCACAAAAATTATTAGAAAATGGCTTTGGTATTTCAACAAGCATAAAATCTAATTTATCCCTTTTTTCAGACGGTATTGAGTAATTAAAAAAGAATGATGAAATATACTGCTTAACTTTATTTTTCGTAAGTTTTGCAGGTTCGCCATATTCTGATTCTATGGCGTTTTTAAATATTTTTGCAAAATTATCCATATCTTCTTGTGTAAAGCCTATTATATATGCATCTTCTGGTAAATCTGGGTTTACAAGTCTAATTTTTAGCATTCTTTTTTCGCCTCATATTCCTGCAGATATCTTTGGAAATCTGTTTCGGATACTTTATCCCATTTTACCTTTTTCGATGATAAAGCTTCCTTTACAACCGCAGTTCCAATTTCTTCCATCATTCCACCAGGTAGAGTTCCCTCGCAGATGCAACAGAGCATATCTTTGGTCTTTTTATCTTCAAAGGAAAACTGTAATAACAACGGATTTTCATAATCCTCATTTGTACCTGCAACGGCGGAAACAAAGCAACCGACATGTTCATCGATTGCTTGTTTTGCGATATTTGCGATACTTTGATATTCTCCCTCGGAAAGGATGCCTAATGTAAATTGCATTTTTTCTACGACTACGATAGTTGTGATCATTTACACATATCTCCTTTCATAGCATCTGTAATATCTACCGCTTCTTCTGCATTAAAGGTGGGGATTTCTTCTCCTCCAAACGCAGAACCAATGATATGACCTACTAATTCGAATTTATTTTGGTCTACCAGATTATTAGGTGTATGTCTAAAATGTGTTACCTTATACTTTTTCTCCTTATCGGTCATAAATAAGTGAGCACCCAATGTTGGATCTTTCTGTCCTTTTTCATTTTTTACAGGAGACATGAAAGGCTTATCTCTTTGCATGTCTACTGCCATTTCAAATTCAGGTGCCGGATTTCCCTGTCCAAAAGGTCTAAAATCAGACAAAACCTTTTCAATCGCAGGAATCTTATCTTTTACAATCTGATACCGCAGATTATCTTCGCCAACCTCCGCCTGTAATTTTAAGGGATCTACCTGTACTTTTTCTGCAATTCTGATATTATCCAGTGTCATGGAAAGTCCACAAGCACCAGCGTGTCCGCCCATTTTTAAAAAGGTTTCTTTGGGCATATCTGATAAAAATCCAAAAATATTGAATTTTCCATAGGAACGTCCAGACCCTTTATAAACATCCGGAATATGAGTGTCCGTAAGTACTAATGCGGGTTTTTCATATTTTTCTGAAACTTTTCCTGCTAAGATACCAACAATTCCTTCATGCAATCCAGGGAATGCTGCCCAAATAGGACAAGTATTAGTCCTACCGGTATCTTCCAGATATTTATCCAGAATGGCAAATTCTTCATCTCGAATCCGTTTTCTTTCATTATTCAGTTCGACTAATCTTGCACAACCTTCCTCTGTTGGATGCCACAAATACTTTAATACCTCAGATGCGCCTTTATCTAAAAGTCTGCCCGGTGCATTAAATGCTGGACCAAGGTAAAATCCGAAATGGTCTTCATTACAGAAATTAGGATCCTGTCCCATACCGACTAACAGATCACAAAGAGGCTTCGGTGCTTTCTTTTCCCGGAATAACTGAATTGCATGTCTTACCAATCCCCAGTTACCCTCTACAAGATTCATACAATCCGCAACTGTTGCAAGTCCTGCATATACTGACAATTCCTCTGCCTTTTCTTTACTAAGGAAAGGTTCTGCCAACTTAAATGCTACTCCTGCTCCACACCAGTAGTTTCCGATAAATGGATTATCCAAGGATGCCACAGCAGGATCGATCAGCATATCTGTTTCCGGCAAAGCAACACCTTTTCTTGCACTATGATGGTCGGTTACCAATACAACATATCCCGCATCCTTCAATTCCTTTAAAACGGGTCCCGCTGCAATTCCATTATCAACGGTAATTACTAAAGAACCCTTCGGCAAAGATGTCTTAATCTCTTCTACAATTGTAGAGTTAATACCATATCCTTCTGAGAAACGTCTTGGAATACGTACCTTTACTTTTTTATCAGGATACAATTCTTTAATTGCACTGGTCATAATAAAGGAAGCACAAATACCATCCACATCATAGTCACCTACGATTTCAATATATTTGTTATCCCTGACATAATTCCAAAATTTAGTAGCGACTTCCCCATTCACAGGATAAGGATCGGTTGCCCATTCTTTTAAAATCTCGTCCGATGTACCCTGTCTTTTATGTAAGTCTGCTCGTATGATTTCTTCTATTGATTTATTTCTCTTTGTTTCTTCCGGCATAATATCTCCTCTACTTTCTTAGTTCATCAAAATGAGGTGCCAATACTTTTGCAAGATTTTCGCCCTTTTCCTGACCAAAAATCAACTGCATCTGAAAAGGTAATCCAATCTTTACGTCAGAGGCATTCCGGATACCACGATCGATATCTTCCATCTGTCCTGCATAAGCATTGCCTGTTTCTTTTTCTGCCTGGGCTACTAATTCCTGTAATAAAATAGAAATTTCCGGCGTAGCTTTTTTCTTTGGTTCCCTTTTTGTTTTCGGTGCTACGATTTCTTTTTCCACTTCTTCCTTAGCAGGCAAAGAGTCTTGCGTTACTTTGGCAGCTCTGGGTTTTCTTACGGTCTTGGCAGCAGGTTTGCTTAAGCTTGTAAGAGATAAAATTTCGATACCCTGCGCTTTTGCAAAATCATCAATCGCCTTATCCACAGATGCTAATACATAAATGGTATCTGTATGTAAAGCAAAAGCCTCCCCCAAGCAGAAGATAAAGGTATCTCTGTCTGTACCAAGCGGAGCTGAAATATCCATTTCTCCCAAGGATAGATTACATAACCTGTTATAATCGGCAACCTTTAAGTCCTCTCCAAAAATACGAATTTTTCCCAGTTTCTCTAAACATTTGGGATTTGTTTCTACAAAATCTGCAAATTTCTGAATCTGATTTGTCCATAACAAAACAGCCATAAAAACACTCCTTTCAAGGCAAAATATACTTTTATAGTATCTTATGTAAAAAAAAACCGTAAAACTGGCGATAATTTATAAGAAAATATAATAATTTTTGAACACTCCCAAGAGCTAAAACTCTGGAATTCTATTGTCTAATTTATTTAAGACAACTTTCTCATCTATATATTCAGCTAAGAATTAGCTTATACACTCTTACGAATATATTTACTACATCTAAGTTATTACATAGATGAGTGAATCCTTACTTACGCAACTCTATTTATTTCTAAAAGAGTATTATAAGTACATTGTGTTCTTTTCTGACACTCTGGAACTTTCGCCACAATATCAGACCATACCTTCGCAGGCAGGATTTTTTGTATCTCTCTGATAAAATATCTTGCACCGATATTATATGATGCAGATAAATCGCAGTTATAGATTTTGCCATTTGAAAATTTGCAAAGTTCATAAGTATCTAAATATGCATCTTTGCCACGAAGAACCTCGCCTGAGCCATCATAAGCAAGTTTAGAAGTATTCCAAGCACAAATATGTGATACTCGAATGCCATTCTTATGAGCTTTATGCTTTACTATTCTTTGAATAGTATTTTTCTTCCACATATGTAATTCCTGTCTTTTTGAGCCATGTTTCTTGCCTTTCATATCAAGATACTCAAATGCGATTACATCACAATCATATTTAATTGCAGTATTTGTTATTGCACTTGCAATCTTATGAGCAAGTTCTTCGTTATGAAACTTTGCATATCTCCATAATTTTGTTATATTATTAGAACCATATTTTTGTTGAACTTTTTTAATTTTGTTTAAAGTATGATAGAGCTGGTCTTTGTCACTTGTAAGATTTATAAATTCTCTTGCAAGGATAGCACCATTTACATTCATAACTGAACAAGTGGCATCTGTATTGATACCTAAATCAACAGCTAATATGAGTTGTTCTTCTAATTTTGTTTTGTTAATCTCAACTTTTTCATCAAAAGCAAATCTTAAAAACCACTTTTTATTTTTCTTCTCCAAAGTTGGAACTGACATTTTAGCATTTATCATATGCTTTTGAATACTTATAACATCAGTATGTTTCAGCTTTACTTCTACCCAATTCCAATCATTATTTATAAATAATTTAAGTTTTACTGTATCATCTTCAAAGCTATCAAAATACATATTACCCTTGTAAAATGTAGGTAATTTGTTAAGACGTATTTGTAATGTTGGGGCTTTATTATTGTTATTAGAATGTTCCCAGTTATCGAGATTACTATGATAAGAACTAAGATACCCCAAAGCTGTATTAATTACTGAAAATCTTAGATAGGATGGCATTTTATAAAACTTAATATCAAATTCTGGGTATATTGCTTTATTAGATTTTGTAGAATGAATAAGAGCGTCAGCAAAAGCAAATCTTTCTTTATTACCTGTTTCTAAAGTTTTAATAGTTTCCCAATATTCTTCATAAGCTTTTACACAGAAAGAGATTGCATCATTATATATCTTTATAGTATTTCTAAACATTTTGTTAATATGTTTGACTTCAACTGCATAACTGGATATTAATTTCATACAATCTCCTTTCTGAAAATATTTACTCACTTTTTAAATTTTAAAACTGACCGGCATTCCTGAATCCTAAAATTTTTTGGGGTGTTAGCTAAATTATGAAGACTTTTTCAGAATGTCCTTCTGTAATAAAATACTCCTCTTTTACCTCTTTCGTCTTGTCAAAAATAATAATGCTCCGATTATAGCCGAAAGACCTAATCCGGAAATGATACCAGTCTTCCAATCCACCGTTTGCTTTTCTTCTGTTGGAGCTTGCGTTGCAGCGGGTAATGGTGTTTTTGTAGGTTCCGGTTCTGCATTTTCAATAATTTCTACTGTCTGAAGTTCTTCCTCCTGCACAGAAATAGATTCACCACCATTGATCAGATTTCTTTCTGCATCTAATCCACTTTGTCTATCCTTTGCCCAACTAATAAAATCGTTCAGATTTGCATCAATAAAGTCCTGATCACCCTGAATTGCAAAGATATGTACGGTACCATCCTTAGTAACTGTAAATGGAGTTAGTTTTGAGTTACTTTCGTCTGTATATTGGAAATCCGTTGTTAAGGTATGTGTTCCAGGTAAAGAGCCATATCCTGAACTATAACCTGCAAAGAACCAGTCTCCTACTGGATATCCATAATCGTTTGTCCAAACTTCATATCCATTAATTGTTGTTTCTACTACCATATCTTCCGGATAATAATGGATGGCAGATTCCTGAAAATTACCATTTTCATCATAATAGTTTGCACAATAATAATTATTGATATAAGCAATGTCACGATTAGAATTATCTACAAAAAGATGAATGGTAACACGACCTTCTTCTGTATTTCCGGAAGCACCTTTTGCCTGAATCAGCCAAAGTCCATCATCTGTCATTTCATAATGCTGCAAATCAAATCCTGCATTTGCAGTAAAAGATTGTGTAAGAAACATCATGGCGGAAAATACAGAACATAATATTACGTTTAATTTTTTCATAAAAACCTCCTAAATTTCATCCGGAATCAAATAGAATAAATCTTTTCCGAGAATATATACTAAACTACCTGTATATAATTTCATTGCACCATATCCTTCATGTACATTCGGAATGCGTCTTACTGCGACATCAGAAACATCATAAATATATTTTGCAAAATTATCTAAATCTTTTCCAGATAACACTTCGATTTTAGATTCCCCAGTAGTTTCATTTTTTGTAATTTTCTGCCAGACACCAAAAGCATCTTGCTCAACGCAGATTTCCATAATGTTATTGTTCTCTATCGCATATTCCGCGTAACATTTAATGTTAGATAAAAATCGATTTCGCAAATTATGTTTGGTATCTAATTCCTTTTTCTTCTTATAATATAGAATGGTTCCTGTCACACCACACACGATAGATGTTCCTGCAAGTATATAAAGTAGTTTTTTATCATTTTTCTTCATAAAATAGTCTCCTTTATAGAATATGATTGGTCTTTTGTCGTAATATATCGTACTATTATGAAATGAAAAAGTCGTCATAATATGTACTACGGAATGAATTGGAATTCCAAAATTGAGAAAAGAAAGTGGAATTCCTAAGTGTATATTTTTACTTATTACACTTTTTGTTATTTTTAGATTTCTTCCTCGTTTTCCATATCATTATTAACCGTCTCTACTGTATTTACTGTTTCTGTATCTCTTCCGGCACGACATCTTACGCCAAAACTGGCGTCATAACCAAGATTTTTGAGCATTTCCGAAGCAGCTTGAAATACTGCATCTGCATCTTGTCCTTTGTCATACAATACCATTGGAATTCCGTGGTCATAGATAACGGATAATCCTTTTGATTTTAATTCTTTTACTGCTTTTTCTTTATCAGTCATTTTCTACCTCCGGTAATCCGACTATCTGATCACAAGCATTCATAATATATGCATAAGATAACGGATGTGTCTTTTGATATTTTGTACCATACATAAAAGTATGTTCAAAGCTTTCTGCAAACCCTTCTAAGGTATTACTACTGCCATATTGGGTGGTATACTCTTTTTCCCAAATTTCTTTCCATTCCTTAGAGTTGGAAATATATCCAAGTTTCCCATCCACGTAATGACCCATTTCATGAATAACTGCATTTGCACCGTTTTTTGTATCTTCCAGTCTGATTTCTTTGATGCTATCATCATATCCACTGGCAATCGCACTGTATCCCAAACCAGCAAACCAGGTATCTTCTAACCTTTCTGTTGTGATGCTTAATGTCCATCCATCTAACTGAAAAGACTCTCTTACGTTTTCTGGTATCTTACAATAATTTGCAAGTGTTTTTGTATAGTTACTGCTTGATACATCTCCGATAAGCTGCACGAAGCTTAATTCATTTTTTGCACTAGCTGCCATTACCGGTATTGTATTTCCAATCAGTAAAGTCCCAGTAAGCAATACTGTAATAATCTTTTTACGCATTATTTTCTCCCCTCAAAGCGAAATTTTGTTTATACATATTTATGTATAAAATTTTTTGATTTTTAGCGTAAAATGATATTTTTTTTGCAAAAAAAACACACCGCTATGATAACGATGTGCTTTCTTTTGTAAATACACCTTTTTCGTAAAATTTACTGCAACTCCTCGGTCTTATAGGTAAACAATAAGCAATAGGTTCGCTTATATTGGTCTCCTACATTTCTCTTTAACCAATCATCTAATTTCAGATCATCAGATTTTCCATTATCATAAAATACGGTATATTTTTCAGTTCTATCTGTATCTCTTTCTTTTTCTGCTAAGGTGTAATCTGTATTCCAATAAGGATTTTGTTCTGTACCACTGGAGGGATAATCTCTTCCGCTGTCAAACCACTTGTCTATATCATAATAGTATTTTGTCGCATATACAGGGTCTTGTCTATATACCGGTTCCTGATGAGTTTCTTCATAATATTCTGTTTTATATACCGGTACTTGCTTTGTATGTTCGGTAAAAGTTCCATTTCCGTTATCAGAATAAGAATATTCTGTATCATAATGGTCAATCACCTGTCTGGATTTTGTCTCTGTTTTCGTCTCATAATGATCGATTACCGAAACATATGTCTTTAATTCTGTTTGTTCCTTATAGACTCGACCTCCGGATGGAACCGACCAATCACTCTCCTGTACCGTCCGCAAATCTTCAATCGAAATATTTCGTGCCCATTCAAATCCGGTAACTGTTACCGTTTCTTTATGTGGATAGAAAAGGACCCCCGCGCAGAGAAGAAAAAGCATCGCAAGTAAGATAGGAATCGCATTATCTTTTACAAAAGAGAAAATACTGCCAAAAATACTCAGTCGATTTGATTTATCCTTTGGATTTTCAGAAGTTTCATCTGCTATCTCTTTGTCTTCCGATACCGAATCAAAAGATTTCCTGTTTGCTAGGGAAGGTTTTCTTTCTTTTATTTTATCTTCGATATCATTCGCGGTTTCTTCATCTATTCCGGAAAGAGCAACAAAGTCATTGGTATCAGTATTGGAATTTTCCCTTTTCTGCATACCATATTCTAATGTAGCTTCATTTCTTGGAGATCCACAGGATGTACAGATATCATCTGCCCAATTGTTTAAGCTATTACAATAGCTGCACACCCATTCTTTGTGATTTCCATCACACTCTTCTTTGGAAATACCTGCTTTTTGCAATTCTTCTGTCGTTAATACATCCGATTCTTCTACAACAGATTTCTTATAAATCTTATTTTCGTGAGGAATTGCGCCCTTTAAATGATATTTTGTGTTTTCCGGCTTATGTCTGCCACAATTTGGACAATTATCGACTAAACCATCAATATCTGTACTATCACAATAGGGACAATCCCAATATCCTCTTACAATTCTGTCTGCCATTCTTACTCCTTATCATATTATATAACTGATATTTCCTACAATTTTAATGTATATATTCCTGAAGCTGGATGGATAAACGGAATAAAATGTAAAATACTAAAAAAGTAACAACAACTATCGCTATATTCGATGTAACTTCTATTGCTGCATCGAAATTCTTATGAATTTTTTGATTCTGTCTAGTATCTGTTGTCTTCATATTTTATACCCCCAATTCAAAGGAAAGCTGTGGTTTTCTAGCTGCATAATTCGTTAAACTGAAATCTTCGATGGTAATATCATAAAAATTCTTTTTCTCAGGATTTAAAAGCATACAAGGCTTACAATCGATAGATTCCCGTTTCATTTCTTCTGCTCTGCTCAGTAACACCTTAGCCTGATCCAGATGTCTGTCATAAATCTGTTCATTGATCACCATATGTGTAAACTTTCCAGGTTCATACCCTGTATCTCTTGCTACCATCATCAAAAGTGCAGCATACTGTACTTCATTCCAATGTCCTGCCCCGGATGCTACTAACATATCTCCGGAACGCTGGTTCAAAACCATATCCAAATACCGTCCACGTACAGTAAAAATAGTTTCATAGGCACAGGGTTTTAATCCATCACTTTCTGCCATATCCTGCTCCTGCCACAGGTTCATAATATGATACCGTCCATAAGGATCCTTTTTAATATCTTCTAAGATACGTTTGTTTAGCAAATCATAATGATTTACAGTATAACCATATCTTTTCCCAATCGTTCCCGGCATATCTTTGGATTCCCATGCATCCCAGACTTTAATACCATACTTTTCCCTAAGCAGAGATAAATCATTACTCTGGTCCTGAAAAATCCAAAGCATTTCCTTAATTGCATTCTTATATGCGATGGGTCTTAATGTACAAATCGGATATTCCCCTTTGGATAAGTCATACTGTCTTATTACATGTGTTACAAAACAGGTATGTGCCGGAGTGCCGTCTGCATATTTTGGTCTTGGATTTTCGTCCATTACGCCATTTTCTAAGATATTATGAATGTCTCTTACTAAATACTCGTCTGCTTTTGTCATTTATTCTCTCTCCTTTATACTAATTATCTTGACAATACCAAATTCTTTCAAAAAACCAAATACAATAAAGTTTGGTTCTATATTTATCAATATCTTGTGTGTAAAATTCTTTTAACAATTCTATACAGTCCTCATTCTTAGAATTGTAAATATGTCCATTTTTGATATAAACTTTTCCTAAAATGAGTTCATAATTATTTTTTGGAAATTCTTTTGTAATTATGAAGCTATTTTTACTTTTGTTATAAATATGGAAATGATACGATTCATTTTCAAAAAATGTCCATTGAAAATGAAGTTCAATTGTTCTTTTACTAAAACAACTATTCCTTTTTTCTATACTATATTGTTTGTATATCTTCGGTAATTCTCTATAAAAATTTTTTACACTTTCTGAAGTTAAAGGTATTTCAGAGGAAATGGACTTTAAATTACAATTCGGGCTATGTTTTATATCCGAAGTAAGTATGATTCCTGAAACTAGGGCAAATGTTTCTGATACACAAAGATTTTCTTCATAATAATCTTTGAGGATTGGAAAGCAGAGTTCTATCTTTTCTCTTTCGTTATTAAAGCAATTCAAGAATTCTTCTGATTTTTCTGACCAATAAGGAGGGAAAAATGTTATTCTATTATCAATAAAATGAGCACATTCATGTGCAATAGTTCTATGAAATCGCTTTAGTGATCGAAAATTAACTCGTAAATAAATAGTGTTAGGGCTTACATATTTGCCTGATGTTGCATCATCTTCATTTGGGACTTTTTTTACTATACAAATTTTTGTATATGTATCAGATAATATATCCTGCATGAGTTGTGGGAATTTCGCAATCCTCTCTTTTACTACATTGATATACTCTTCATCAAGTCCATTTTCTATTTCATATAAAATCATAATTCGATATTTATTCTCTCTCCATTTCTTCGGTAGATTCTTTATCGTTTTCAAATAACGGGATAACTTCTTGCAAATAGGAACACTGGTTTTTCAATTCGGAAATAACATTTTCAAATGATGTGTCATTTGGGCAATGATTTTTTGCTATACACTGTACTTTTTCAAATAAGACTTTTGCTTTTTTCAGCGTAAGCCCGGGGAGTTCCTGCTGCATCTTCAGGTAAACATCTCGCATAACCTTATCACGTTCTTTATTCTTTTCTGTATTTAATCTTGCTACCTCTTTATCATAGGTATTATGGTTTTTTGTTACCTGCTCTCGATTCCATTTTACTGATTTATTTTCGTCTGTAATAAAATTGTTCGGAAAACGGGCAAAAGTAGGTTTGCAGCTCATGGCATCTACTCTTTGCATATCACTGATTAATTCTTGCCAGTTTTTTTGTTTTTTCGTAATCATTTCTTTTCTCCTACTCTACATTTATTTTTTGATCGATCCAGTATACATTAACCACTGGAACTCGAATAAAGCCACTATTGTGCGCTAACTTCACAAGCACATTTTTTGCATGTTTTCCCGGTGTCTCAGCAATTACGCCAAAAGATTCAATATATTTTGCTTTTTCATCCTGTAAATCGATGGATCCCTGTATAAAACATTTAATTCCCTTTTTCATTTCAGTAGCTAACATGGATATACCTCCAATTTTTATTTATAAACATCCTCCACAACAGCCATGATTCTTAGAGTTAATACGCCATCACTTGACCATTCCCCTGTATAGGAAACGAATGTCACATTATTCATAAAAACCCTCCCCTGGCAGGCAAGAAACATCAGCGTTGTTTGGTTACAATTCTCTCAAAAAGCTGAGTTGCTTTGATTTCCGCACCTTTTATTTTTCCGTAATTAGAATCCATTTGTTTGCGCAATCGGTTGTTTGCACTACGTAGTCTCGTAATTTCTGCAGATAGTTGCTGCATTTTCAAATCGTTTTCTTTAATCTCGGAAATAATCTGAGTATTTTCCGGATTAAGCTTGTCTCCAATCGCCTTTGCTTCTGTTTTCGCAGCATAATATTCATCAAACATCGCTTTTACCGTAGTATCTTCACAGTTTTTTTCATAAAGTGTGATAACAAGGTTTTCCGCAACGTCCAAAATAACGATCCAGTTATTACAAAGGTAAATATTTACCAAAGTATTGTTCTTTCGATATTTTTGTGCAGGATTGATTCCGGTATAGACTAAATCACCAAATTTTACCATTTTGGTAATATCGTCATAAATTTTGTCATTATACTGGTCCACCATTCGTGGGATATCTACCTTTTCTGCATTCATGATACGTTCTACATAACGTTCTTTTGCATGATCTGTGATATGAATTGTTTTCAATTTTGATCACCTGCCTTTCTTTTGTACTGTTTAATAATTTGCCAACTGCATATGTAGTGCTGCTTTTCTGGCATTGTTGGAAGCATACCCCATATTTCTGGTACCGGTATTGAATCCATTTGTTACACGACTTAGAGCGTTATAATCTCTCAGTTTTCTTTTTTTGTTTGTCATATGTGCCATAATCTTTCTCCTTTTATTGTTTTCGTTAATTATATATGTCTAAAAAAACCGTAAAACTTCATAAAAATAAGCAAAAAAATATCACCCCTATAAAAAAGGGTGATATAAATCTTTATATTATTCTCTTTCTTCTTCGATTTCTTTGTATAATATTTTAATTTCCCATATAAAATTACACATCCTTTCTTTTCCAAATGAAAATACCATGTCCTCTTTCTACGGCATTTATTTCTGTGGATAATACCAAATTGAAATCCACAGATTCTTCTGCCTGATTTAGAGTATCATATAAATCATGATTCTTAAAATCAGAAGATAGACATACCATTAAAGATACCCAATTTCCAAGGGTTCCATCTTTTTGAAAACTGGCTTCTTTTGCATAAATTTCTTCTACATAAATACTATCTTTGCAGTTTACAATAGAGGAAACTATATTTTCAATCGTATTCTTTTTATTGTCATAGTAATTGGAAATATTTAACATTTTTTACCATCTCTTGTCTACTTATATATGTATAAAAAAACTGCAAATATCCCTGTTTTTTATGATTATATCACAAATTATTTTAAGATATCATGGAAAATGTTATATTTGTTTCTTCCAATTCCTGTATCATATACTGCGAAACCAATCACATCAAAGGTATGTTGATATGCTTTTATAACATCTCTATATGCTTTTGCTACTACTTCAGGGTCATTTAGAAAGGCACCACATCCAAATGCTCCAAGGATGATAACATCTGCTCCCTCATAAGCAGCTACATCCAGAATACGTCTTGCTCTACTTTTATGCAGATCATAAAGTTTATTATTTGGAATCTTTGTCCTACGCAAATTAGGAGCTGCACAGGTAATAACATCCACTGTATAATAATCAGATGGGGATAAGAGCAATTCAGATCTATCATCCCTGGCAACAATTACATGTGAAGTATAAATGCAAGCATCATCATAAAGTGTGTTATGTGCTGCTCTATGCACCTTATAATATCCAGAAACGGCTTGTTTTACTAAGTGTGGATAAAGTGTGCTACAACGACATAAATCTTCTTCCTGAGCGTTTGCGCCTGTTTCTACGCCACCTCCTGGATTTGTAGCCGATGCAAAATTAAGGACACATACCTTTTTTCCTGCTAGGGCATAATCTCTTGCCATTTCGAAACTTTTTTGGTTATCTACTATAATTTTGCAAGTTTTCTCTGTATTTTGTGGAAATACCGGCTTTAAAATCTTATCTACTGGAAAATATTCATTTGTAACCAGATGGTCCTCTGCTTTTAACGTTCGATTGTAAAGTGCAATCATTTCCCGAAACATTTTAATATTATTTTCTTTTGATCTATTTGGTATCATTGTCCTTTTCTCCTTTATCAAATACATTTTGAATTACAACGGCAAGTAAATAAGCAGAAATAAGTATTTCTAACAATCCCGGTATAATCACTCCAAAATACACTGCTCCGTAATAAACTGCTAAAATGATACTAATCACTATATTCTGAGCTATTTTATGAGTAATATTATTTTCTACTTTCTTTTCCATAATTTTACTTTCCCTTCTTCTGTCTTTTCAAAACAGGTAAGTTTTTTACTACCACAGATCGGGCAATATCTTTCTGCGTTTCTTGGACGCATCGCATATTTTACTTTATAACCACATTTTCTGCATTTGACTATATATTTCTCAGAGACATCCAGTTCTTCTGCTGATGTAGTGGTTTTGATTTTAATACCAAAAACAGCTTTAATTTCCTTGCAATAATGTTTCCAAAGTTTGCCATGATTCATACATCCCGGACAAGTATGTAAAATTTCATGCAAGATTACTGATTTCGTTTTTTCATCTGGTACAGCATCCTCACTTAATCTGGTTGCAATGGAAATTTGATAAGCATCTCGAATCTTTCTGCAATATCCCCACTTTTTTGTAATTCTACCATTCCACACGATGGAAATATTATCGGAAAAAGGAATTTCTAATGCATTACAAATGCGGAAACAATCAAATATTAAACTATCCAAATCTTTCATCTTTGCACCTCTCTGATAATATATGTAGAAAAAAACCGTAAATTTGAGAAAAATGAAAAAATAAATTTTGCGCTGTGGGTAAGACCATTTGAGATTACAATACAGACTACCGACTTCTTTGCTGAAGTCGTCAATATATTTTTCTAGGGTGTAAGAAAAGAAAGGAATTATCTATTCTATTTTTTTACAAGGCTCATTTCAAATCAAATGCTGTTTCTATTATAAAATACTGCTTCGCTGTATGCTATTTATATGTTATGCATTTGGAATTTCTAAGTAAGTTGAAACAGCACTGTAATCTCAAATGGCCTTACTATAATATACCTTTACATACAGGCGGAAAAAAATGAGCGTCTTTTTTTAATCTAAAAACGCCCATTTCCGCCTGTTTTCTTGATGTATTTTAACATCGTATATTTTCCCCAGAGTTTTACATAGATTTGTGATTTTTTTTGACATATACTAATAGGTGGTGATGAGTTATGTTTTTAGGCAGAAAAAGACTCCGACAGAAGCCATACCCAAAGAATATTCAACCTGACTTTTTCTTTGGGGCTGGCAAATAAATGTCAGGAGGACACGCCTATGCAGCGTACAAGAAGTTACAGAAGAGATATGCGGAATCGTAAAATCGCAAGAAAAAAGAGAATTGACAAAGTGGTACACTGTTCTATTGAACCTTGGTATGATTGTGATGGGAAATATTCCAAAGGAAAAATCCATTGTAGTTGTAAAATGTGTACTTACAGCAAAATCTTTGATCTTGCTACGGTTCATGATTTAAAAGATCGTGAATTTGTAAAATCACAGTTTGACGATATCGCATAAAAATGGAGTGGGTTTAATCCCGCTCCATTTCTTTGTTTTCATTTTCTATTTTTTGATAAGTTTCATCATATATAGCGGAGATATAATCTTTTCATAATTGCCTTTATCTAAATATCCCTTTCAAAATTAGTCTCTTTTTCATTTTCATCTAAAATGGATAATGCCTGATTATATGCTTCATCATAAGTATCCCATTTTAGAATATCTCCATCTCTTACTTGCATATCTCCAATATATGCATAAAAATGGTCACCACCCGGAAAAGATTTCACACGAATTTGATGTCTCTTAAAATCCGGGAAAATAATATCCTTTCTTCTTACAAAAGCATATTCTTTATCTCCAGAGTATCCATGATATCCTCCAACAGGATTGATATAAATTGCCCCACATTCATGAATTGTATCCAATTGTTGTTCAGCAACCATCATTTGAAAGCCTTTAATAGATTGGATAATATTTAAGTTTCTTTCACTTCCCCATCGCACTACAGCTTCTGTAATTTCTGCCTCTCCTAAAAATTTAGAATGCTCTGTATTTTTAAAAGAAGGATGCGCCCAATTCCATTCTTTTCCATAAAGATAATTTTCAAATACTTTGCCATATCTTGTTGGTACAATTTTTTCGTAATATGCGCATAATTCATCTGCGCTAGAGATTTTTAGCCACCATCCCTGATTTTTGGTTCCTTTATCTTTTAGAACGAATAAAAAATCCTTTGGTCTGTTATTTTCATCCATATATTTACCTCTCTATTTCAATAGTTTCATTGTTAATGATAATTTGTTTTTCTTTCTCTATACTTTCCAATGCTATGCCTACATTGGATAGGAATTTTTTATATGTTTCTGGAAGATTACCTGTAGTAAGTGATTTTACAAAATTTTCTGGATTTATACTAGGCGATATTAAGTACGAATCAACAGCTTGTGTTATTGATAAATTTACCCATTCATAGGACGACATTTTAGAAATAATATTTATTCTTTTATCAATATTTCGTTTGTAATTTCTTAAGATATTTATAGATTCATATAGCTTATCTCCGTTTATAATAGGGCTACAACTAATTTGTGTTGGATTTTTAGTTTTATCTTTTATAACAGACAACATATTATATCCATTTTTATTAATTATAGATAGATAATTATAATCATCCTTTAATGGTATGGGGATATATTTATCTGTTTGTTTAGAAGCATAATATGATAATATATTGGACAAAATGTCAATCAAATCTTTCGCTTCTTCTTTACTTAAATTATTCCAAACAATAATCGTTTTATTTATAGTTGTAACGTTTATCATTTATATAACTCCAATTCACTTTTCAAATGATTTACAATTTTGATAGCCATAATATTTTTATCTTTTAATTCATCTGATGTAAAACATCCTAAAAATTCTGTAATGGTTTCTTTCATATCAAAGATATTTTGTTCATCTGAATCAATATGCATTAATTTAGCTCTTTCCTCAATAAGTTCCTCTGGAATCTCGATTTGCATATTACCAATTTCCAATGTCATGGTATCTTTCTCCTTTTCTCTATCATCTAATGCATCATATAAATCCATATTGCTCCTCCATTATCTCATAGGAAACTATACAAATCAATCTATCTCAAAATCTTCGTTAATCAAATCTTCCTGTTCTTCCGGAATTTCCATATGCTCCAGATAGTCAAAAATACGATTTACAGAATCTTCAAAGTTTGTCAATGCCACCGGATGCTGTGCGCCAATTTTATGTGTCAATACGCTCATCATCGGGCATTGGTTGATAAAATCAAAGGATTCAAACTGAAAATCCAGTGTTTTATTAATAGGTACATGATAAAAGAATAATGCGCTGTATTCCTCTTTGTGCAAAATAGCTACAAAAGTCATCGATGTTTTATCGTATTCATCAAAAACAATTGAAACATCTTCTGGTAGACTCATTCGCATGGCTTTTTCCAAATGTTTATCAAATTTCAACACTTCTTCTGTGGTTGTGAGCATTTTTCCATTGTATTTTTCTATAAATTCCTGCATATGCCTCTTACCTTTCAATGTCTATATTATTTTTTTCTTTGTTGTATTCCTCTACGATTTCTGCCGCAGTTTCTTTTAAGATACACACAAGCTGTGCCGGAGAATACTCATTGATACCATTTTTGTGCAATAAGTATTTTAAGGAACTGTTACTACTTAGATACAACTGTCTTCCACTCTTACTTACAAATGCAATATTTCCCGCAATCGCATCCCATTGTTGTAATGGAATGTTATTAAGGGCATTATCTTTTTCATATTTTTTTGCCAGCGTTTCTACATCTTCAGGCATAAGTGGCTTTAAATTCTCCAGTCCAATCAAAGCTACTACTTTTCCATATTTCTCTCTAAATGGCATATCATCTTTCAATGTGATCCCTAATCTTTCATCAATATTCATTATATGTTTCCTCCGTTAATAAATCTTCGTATTTTATATTTCTTTCAGTCACTTCATAAGTAAATGTATTTTCTATGTCGATTTCTCCGAAATAATCCTTCGTTGTGGTATATCCGGCGCATACTTTTACTTTGTTAATCTGGTCTGTTTGTGATTCTTTCCATAAATCTTTGTGTATCTGTTTTGAAATATCTCCATAATCTCCGACATCTTCACAAAACATTTCCACAAGTCCTTCCTTTTGCGGAGTGTCGTATTCCTCTGGAATTTCAATATCGAGTATTTCAAAACTAGCCTTTTCAAAGCTATGTATCACTATATATCCATAAATATCGTATGGTGTTTCCATATTTTACCTCATTTATAAAAATTCAACGTCAAATTCTTCTTCCTGTGTTTCATCGGATGGAATTTCTTCTTTTGTGGATACAAATTCTTCCAGTTTTTGTGCTGCCAGGGAGTCCTTTACCAAATCCCTATATTTTTCCATCTGTGCCTTAAACACCTCGATAGTGCCCCAAGTATCTGTATTAGAATCGTGTGCCCCAGCAGAAAAGGTTTCTAACAAATCAGGACGATAATAGGTAATGGCATCTATCAGCTTATGAGAGCCTGCCTCTTTATCTAATTTAAATAGTTCTAGTGTATCCAAAATGATAGCATTTTCTACTCTTAAGCCATTCCATGAAATCTTCTTAATATCGAAATCAACATTATGTCCAATAATTACTCTGGCATTGTTGAAAATTTCCTGTAACTTTTTCTTTTCCTCAGAAAAACTGGGACTGTCCGCTACCATTTCCGGAGAAATATGGTTTACAGCTTCAGCACCTCTCCATGTTTTTCTACGTTCCGGTTTAAAATAGCTGTTATAAATAGGTCCATTTGTGCCATAAATAGACATCTGTAAAATTTCATCCCATTTACTAAAACCTGTTGTTTCTGTATCAAAACAGATTACCTGTTCCGGATGTGTAAATAATATGGTTGCAGCAGCTTTAATCGCAGCTTCTCTCGCTTCTTTTGTTTCGGCAGGCATATCTAGTATTTTGGAATCGATTCCGATTTCTTCCGGTTTACATTTCATATGCTCACAAATTGCTCTGATTGCAATTTTTGCTGTTTCAAATTCCATTTCCCCGGAAAGTTCCCATATCTTATCTTTGAAATTCCATCTGGCTCCCTGAGATTTCACAAAATCTTTTTGGCAAAATGGAATATTCATTGGAATATTATTATATCCATATCCGTTGTTCTGTAATGCTCTTGCTAATTTTACTCCCATTTTTATATACTCCTTTTTTGCAATTTGTAATTATACATTTCTATTTATATATGTCTAAAAAAAGCGTAAAAATAGGTAGAAAATAAGGACTATTTAATAAAAACAGTCCTTACTTTTCATCTATCTTTCATTTTCTATATCTAATGTCTCAATATATCTTATCCAGTCTTTTTCCTCGACACCAAACATATCAATATCCGCATCAAATTTATCAAAATCTTCAATAGCTTCGATGGCTGTCTCTGTTCCATCTTCAAATAAGCGATAAACAGAAAGTCCTTTATTCTGAAATATATCTATCGCTTCTTCTTTTGTAAGTGGAAGCATTCCTGGCCATGTGTATCCATAATTGCTCATATCCTCATAGGTTAATGTTTTACTTGGTACGTTCATATTATTCTAACTCCATTTTCTCTTCTTTTTCCTGATAGAAATCTAATTCAGAAACTTCCTTTAAAGTGATATTTGTGCTATGTACAATAACCAATGTGCTGTATTTCTCAACAATATTTTCAAATTCCGCATTTGCATTCATATATCTGGCAACCGGGTCTTCGATATAGAAATACGGATATTTTGAATCATAATCGTCCATTTGAAAATCAGATGGATTCGAAATGTTGTATCCGTTTCTGTATAATGCTGTCATAAACTGGTTATACTCTTCTTGATTTTTAATATGTACTGCAATTTTGGCATTTGCGAAATCCTGTAAATCTCTTGAAAATCTTGATTCTTCATACACGTTTGCACTATAAGTGGCTTTTGTAAGTGGATGTTTTTCTACGGCATCTGTGATTGCATTTCTTATTCCACCAATTCCATATTTATTGAAATTTTCGTTTGTAACTTCCACAGTGACTTCATATCTAAGTATCATCCTTAATCTCTCTCCATTTCTGTCTGTATATCCATAGGCATCTCAATTTCGACATCCCCACGGTTTAATTTTGTTTTCTTTTCTCCAGTTACTTTATTTACATATCCATCTTCCGTTTTGTAATACTCTCTCTGCGGAGGAATTAATGGTAATTCTATCTTTTTGCTGATTTCATAGTACCCTTCGCTGGTTTCAAATGGAGATACATACCATTTATCAGCTTTATAATCTGCATAAGTCACTGTTTTCTTTTGGTCATATAACTTTGATGGATAACCATTTTTAGGTTCATACCAAAGATACTTTACGTGTTCTGCATATTCCGGATCCTCTACACGGTATTTTTGCTTTTCCGGTATATAAACATTATCCAGTTGCATGTCCTTTGGATCTATTTCGATAAATGCTCCATAATCTCCAATTACAATTCTGTCATATCCGGTAGCAATGATTTCCCCTGTAGGACTATGTATCGGCTTTCCGGCATTATTTTCATCCGTAAAATAGTAAGGTAAGGTATCCTGATAGATACTTCTGGCAATTTTCCGCATATCATCTTTTAAAGGTTTATAACGATATTTTGCTGCCAAATCTGCCTGATACTGTAATAATGTTTTGCCAATCTCTGAAATATCTTTTTGTTGTAATCTGTTTCTGGTTTCCATAAGTAATTTACCAAGCATATTTTCGCCAGCGCCTCTGCAAATTCCCCAAAAAGTATCATTCCAGTTATTTCTTTCCTGAATTTCAAAATTACAATGCGAAAGTTTTTCTGCTAAATCGGGATTTTGTTTAAATTTTTCAAATAAAACCTCTCGCATAATTTGTACTTTATCTGTATGGAATGATTCTGGAATGCCAGTACATCTCGCAAACTTTTTGGCTTCTGCCGGGGAATATTTGCAAAATGGTACTACATCCAAACCACAATAATGATTTTTCAATGCCTGATATGCATTCTCAGCACTAGGGAACGTGTAGTCAATACCATCAATTTGCATGGTCACCTTACATAAATACATGTTCGATAAAAACGATAATTCCCCACGTAATGCAGGAATCTGTCCATCATCTTTGATTTCATCTTTTTCTTTACGTAATAATCCAAAATAAAACCGATTAAATGCAATTTTCAAATCCTGTTCATTTGCATAATTCCCTGCATTAAATATGGGAATCTGATAATCGGCAGCAATTCTAAGTGCCTGTGCTGTGCCACCCTCTAATTTCCCGCCGTCTGTATAACACACAATAAAATCAGCAGGTCTATCCAAATTTAATCCCAATGCCTGAAAGCTGTTACGTGTCATAAGTGCACGACCGCCTCTGGAAAGATTATCCCAATAGGGATGATATTTTTTAGCAATCTCTGTGGCTTTGTTCATAGATTCCACAGAATAAGTGCTAAAATATCCATTTCCATTTGTCTTGCCATTGAAATTATCCCAGGGTAAGTAAATTTCTTTTTGTCCATTTGCAGCATTGCATCCATTCTCAAAAGCGGAATCTGCACCATCTGCTCCACCAGACCTTAGTTTATCTCCCCGCTTTGCCATCCAGGATCCCATGCGTTCAAATATTGTTAATACCCATTCTGGAGTTTTTCTACTCCCGATTCCTGCATATATCATTGTTTTCGTATTCCTCCCATAATTCATCATAGTCCACAAATGCGTACTCATTCGGAACTTCCACAAGTAATTGACAATATTCCAGACTTTCTGCTAAGTCTTTGATTACGTCCAATACAGTAAGTTCCTGTTCTGATTCTTCATATACTCCACCATCTATTTCTGTACAATCCGGAGCAAGCAAAGTATAATCCCATCCGCATTCAGTATCCTGTAATAAAAGATATCCGATAATTAGATTATCATATGCCAACTCGACTCCATATTGCCCAAAAATAGCATCACTATGGTTCTCATCTTCTGATCCGTAATAAATCATAATTCCGGTTCCTCCACATCAATCGTTTCGGGAATATCTAAGTATAATCCGTTCGATTGCAAATCTTTGTAATCATCATATCCATATCTTTGACTTTGCAGATCTAAATAATCTTCTAATGGGATTTTTCCAATATTGGTTTGTACATATTTCATAAATAATAGCCTCCTAATCTAATTCCAAACTCCAATCGTGTTTTGCCTGAATCATAATCCGATCAATTTCTGCAATGGAATCTGCATTTTTTAATCGGTTAATTACAGATGTTTGATACTTTAAATCTTTCGCAGCGTTGATAGCATCTAATCTTTCCCGTTCTAAGCTTTTATGAATTCCTTGCATAAGTTACCTCCTTTAAACATCTCCCAATCTAAAGATTAGTGAGTTTTACATATCCGTCCACTACCGCCTTAGCGGATAGGTGTGGACTTCATTTTCTGTAAATAAAAAATAGATAGGTACTATTACCTATCTATTTATGTCAAAAATATCCGTAAAAATGGGTACTTTTTATAATTGATCTAAATAATTATAAAAATCTTTTTTCTTATATCTATCAAATTGTTTTTCATAAATTCCAAACATCATTTCCTGTAAACTATCCATATTTGCTTTTTCCGGTAATACCGTATGCTTAACAGCATAAATATATTCATCCTGTACACATTTGAGTAAATCATAAAATTCCGATTTTACTTTTTTACCATCTTCAGTCATATACTCTCCATTGCGGATGGACATTAATATATCATGTTCTTTTTCACGATAAGTAATGATCTGACCGGTTGCATTTAAGTCTGTTCCCATTAAATACAATCTTACCAGATGCATCATATGTTTGGCTAATTTAACATCTGTCTTTTTTGTATTTCGTTTATTGATGTTGCCATATTCACTCTGAATTTTATGTACCTGACTTATCATAGCTTTAAAATCGGTAATAGGTACATTGGTAAACTCACCGGATAATAATAAATGATCGTTACTGACATCATCCAACAATTCTCTGTAAGGATAAATACAATGGAATTCTTCGGTACTCACTTGTTTGATATCCAAGAAAATATGTTCATCATTATGCATTGCACGAAACGATTCCATTGCTCTACTAAGGCTGTCTTTTAACATCTGTAATTTTTTATCATCGTTTTCTCCGTTACCCAATAATCCATGTTCCAAACGATTATATTGCGCATCTGCATATCCGCCAAAAGTATCAATTGCTCTCACACTAAGGAAATCATTTGCATGGTTTAAAATCATTTGTCCCTCAGCAGACAGGTAAAGATAATGTTCCGGTTTACAGCCAAGGATTTCAATCGTATTTGGATTACAACTGATTAGTAGTTGCAGCATTTTTTGCATACTATAAATCACGGTATCCGTATTTGTTTCTACTACCTGTTCAAAATCTTTTTCCAATCCAAATAATGCAGACATTGGTGTAGCTGTAATACCACGGATATCTACGTCACTGGTCGGCAAATTTGTACCATATGCTCTACTACCGCCTAATGTCAATAATAGAATATGGTCTCCTAGATATGGATTTGTACGTAAAAAATCATATTCGGATGTTTGTAAAAGCTTTTTATAGTCCATAATCCTCTTCCCTCTCGTAATCACTCATATCTGTGGTAAATTCATCTGCGCCATCAAAGGCAGCCCGTATTGCCATAAGGTTTGTACTTTTTTTCAATTCATGTAAAGCAACTAACGGACTTTCTCCTCTTAGTAAAGCACCATTAAATATTTCGTCCGCAATGGTGTCATGAAAAGAGTATCCCATATTATCTTCCGGCGTTCCTGTTCCTCCGGAAAAATGTGCCATAGTAACAGATTGTGTTTTTTCTGGAACTATATGATGTGTTTTTAATTTAAAACTAACATTTTCTTTTGTAATGCCAGATAAAGCACAAATATTTGAGATAAAAATTCTTGTTGCATCCTTTGCCTCATCATCACTATAATCTGTTGGAAAAGGAAACATAATAGTATTTTTTGCTTCATTTGAAACAATAAAATAATGTTGATTCTCTAAAAATGCTTTAACTTTTTCGTAATCAATCGAATTGTTGCTTTTGATATATAAATATTTCTGATTATTTTTTATATTGCAAGTGCTCGTATATTCTTTTGTATATGTCTTCAGTTTATATTTCACTTTATCTTCCGGACAAACGAAAGTATTAATCGCATCGACAAATAAATCCATTTCTTCTGCGGCTCGATCATCGTTTGTGGAAAGTGGAATTCTTATAACTAATTTTTTAGGTTTCGCCTTAACTTTCATATTTTTAAGATTCTTTTTGCAATAATTTAAAATTGCTTCGTAATCCTGCTCAGAATTGCATTTGACTTTTATATATTTTTGATTATTCTCCATACTCAAAATCCTCTGTACTTTCATTCTCTAATTCTTCTTGTGTTATTACTAATTTCAATGCTGTCGTATCAAATTCTGTTAAAAACGCAGTACCATATTTTGTACTAATATAGAAATCATGCTCATCAAAGGGAATTCCTTTTATTAGCTTCTGTGCAAAAACAGCTTCCTCCGCAGAAGAACATTTGATTTCCATTTCTCCATCCGTAAAAATTTTTACAAATACATCTGTACCTGCGATTTTACCGATTGTATATTGTTCCATGCGTAAGTCTAATGAAGATTCTGCAATACGTTTTTGGATATATTCGATATCTTGTAACCTTAAATCATCCATATATAGAATAATTTCATCGCTACATATAGAATAAATATCCTTTTTTAGGAAATGCGGAAATGATGTCAAAAATGTCTCGCCTTCGAATTGTATTTTAGAAAGGAAATCCGACATTAAATAAGTTTCATAAGCAATGACTCTTTTCGGATTACAGTTTCCAAATACTACCTGTCTGATATATTTTGAAGTTGCAAAATAGGGAATGTCTGTAAACATCGCCATAAATTGACTCCAATTTTTATCAATATCCTGTGTAAGACCTGGGGCGAATGGTTTTCCTGTTTCGTTTCCATAATGTACTAATGCATTAAAGTTTGCTTTTTTCATATCAATCGAAAGAAAACTTTTGCCGATATTTTTATCTTTATAAGTATCCCCTTTTGGTATGCCTTCTCCATATATTGGAAATTCCTTATACATATCAGCTTTATTTAAGGACTGAAAAGCTTCTGATTCTTTAATATAGTTAATGATTCTATCTTTTAAATCGTTATAATAAGCAAGATATGCCTGTTCATCAGAATCAAAACGGATACGAAACATAGAGCAAAATTCTAAATATTTCTCATAAGCATCAAATAGTTTTAATCGCTCGGTAAAAATGGGTTCTGAATATACTTTTATAGGCAGGTTTTGGTCTTTACAAAAGCGTTTCTTTAAGCTTTCAGTTAGGGTAATCATAGGTTTCCTCACTTTCTTTTTCTTTTATTTTATCCGGACCACCCACGACAATGAAACGGTCATCTAAAACAGACTCTAAAATTGGTTTGACATCTTTTTGATAGTCTAACTGTCCATTCGTACATCCAGGACATGGTAAAAAACATCGTTTAATGTCGTTTTCATCGCATAGTTTTACCAGCTCTTCTGCAGAACGTTTAATCAATGCACTGTCACTTTTATCCCGCCAGTTATTTTTAGTAGGCATGGTAAAAACATGATACATTTGCGTTTCTCCAAGCAGATCATCCACCTGATAAATGCCGCAATCATAAGCATGATTTCCACCCTTTTTTAATAAAGCACCTAATTTGATTTCAATATTGGGAAATAATTCCCTGGCAGAAAGAGCAATTCCTTTCCCCATGATTGCAAAACCTCTGGAATTAATGCATCCATTAGTCGTCACACAAACAGCATCGGTGATATCCATTGGATAAGTAAAAAGATCGCCATCGTCTATAATTTCGTGCATAACATTACCTCTCTATTTCATGTATTTACTTATATATGTAAAAAAAATCCACAAAAGTCTTCAAATTACGGATTTTTTTGACATAGAACCATAGATAAATTTAAGGAGGTAAAGAATGAATTCAAGTATTTTTTTATTGGACCGTGATATTAAAATGATTCCTGGATTTAAGACAACTCCAGAAGTTATTTATGATCTTCCAAACGCTTATATTTCAAAGAACCTAAATAAGGAACGAAAGCATTTGGTTTATCTTGCCTATGCTACTGCTCTCGGTGAAGATAATGCTAATATTCGTGAAGTGATTCGGAAATGTTATTTAAACAATGGTGGGTCCTACAATGAGTTAAAAGATTACTGGCTGGAAAATAGTGGGAATGGTGTGACCATATTTGATAATTTCTTTTATGAAATGCTGATTAAGTATTGCATTGAAAAAAGTGATGATATGTCATATTTGATAAACGCATATGAAGAATGGTATCAAAAGGAATATCATATCACATATAATTTAGTTCATGCGAATAGTGACCTCATTTCTGATTTTTACGATGTTTTTTATGATGATGATTTAAAAAAATCTTCTCTGGTGCCTGATGAAGAAGTCATTGCAAAACGATGTGGAGAAAAATGCGGAAAATTCATATTTAGTATTGCAGAAAGGACAATACAATTATTAAAATCCGGAGATTACGCAGAAAGCTATGGTTTATTTTTGATTTTATTTGAAATTGATGTTCGAAGTTTTTCCACCTTAATTCCTTTAAAGCTTATCGAGCTGACTTATGATTACGAAAACTTTAATTTCAAAACATATACTACTCAAGATAACACCGTTGCCTTAGCAGAATATACTGACTGGACAGATGATTTTTTTAAGAGTAAGCAATATTCTATTTACGTAAATAAAGTAAGAAACAGTATCATCGAATATTTACATGTAGAAAATTGGGAGCAGGCAATTCAAGAAATTTCGGAATCTGTAGCAAAAGATGCTTATGGCTTATGCATCTGCAGTTCTCTTGCAAGTCTTGCAAAGAATGGTAGTTTATGTAACAATTCCTATGCATTATATACGCCGAATGCCGAATTAATTGATAATATTGTTAATATCTATTGTGAAAGTCGAATCACCAACTTTTTCATTAGTAAAATAAAAGAGAAAAAACCAAAGGAAAAATATGAGATTTCGAAATTGGAAATTACCCGTTTTGAATTAGAAGATCCGAAATATGTTATCAAATCTGTAATAGATTATGCTTACGAATATGTAGTTATGGATTCTTACAATGATCTTCTGTTTGCTGCTGGTTCTACTGCTATTGATTATGAAGCCGTAGAAGAAAATACAAAAAAGGCATTACAAATAGAAAACGCAGAACTAAAAGCGCAAGTATCTGATTTGAAAAACAAAAAAGATACCGCTCAAAAAATTGATATTTCTAACGAGACAAAGAAAAAATATGATTACCAATTAAGTGCAAAAGACAAAGAAATTGAACGTTTGAAGTCAGAAATACAAAAGATGCAGACTACGATAGCTTCCAAAGACGACTATATTGAACTTTTAGAAGCAGCAGAAAATGAAATTTGCGATTCTGCGGATATTAGTCAATTAGCTGGGAAGAAGTTTTTATTTGTCGGCGATAGTAATACGCATATGAAATATCTAAAACAAAGCTTTCCGGACAGTAGTTATATGACCACCAGCAATTTCGTGTTGGATAATGTACAAGTAGATGCTGTGGTATTCCTTGTAAAATGTCTATCACATTCTATGTATTACAAAGCAAAAACCTATGCTAACCTTACTAATACAAAGGTAATCTATTTCAATAACCATAATATAGACACTTTAAGCAAAGTCATTGCAGCACAACTATAAAAGTAGTCCAGAGGAAAACCCTCTGGACTATTACTATTTATCTATCCATTTCTGGAAATTGATACATGTAATCTTTTCCCGGCACTAACAAAATCTGTTCATATAAGCAAATATCCTGCATAGATATCTGTTTATTCAGATGCATATGTCCAAAATACCATTTTTTATACTCGGTTGTTGCACGTACTTCTTCCAGATAATTGGAAATAATATCCGGTTGATATAAGCCTCTGCCACCCATTAAAAACATATCGCTGGTGCATGGACTATGGGAAATAATATAATCGACCTTATTTCCACATTTTTTCAGGTTTTCTAAGCCTTCTGCCAGCTCCTGTTCGTTCGGCAATTCTCTCTCCCACCAGGAAACGCCTTTAATTCGATACATAGCATTCATGGAATCTAAATACTTTCGTTTTGCTTTAAAATCAGGATCTTGTGTTCCGAATGCATATGCCGCTGGGTCTAAAATACCGTCCTGTATATCATGTGAAGATGCTCCCCCGAAAGTAAAGTACGTTTGCCCTTGCAGAGTAAAAACCTGTCCTCTCATCAGATGGATCACATTTGGTCGTACAAAATGAACTTTTCCGCCATTCCATTCCGATACAGGCATTGCATCTAATCTGTCATGGTTTTCATGATTTCCATCTACAAAAAGCGTAGTAAATGGTTTATTCTGCAGCCAGTTCAGCCAATACCTTTCATTTTTTGATTCTTCTTTATCCCATACCAGTCCAAAATCACCACAAATAATAACATAATCCTCTTTTGTCATTGTATCCTGCTCTGGAAAAGCCTCTTTGGAAAAGCGGGTAGGGTCTCCATGTATATCGCCTGTAATATAAATCATTGTTTTATTCCTTTCTCTCTTGGGACTGCATATTTGTATATGCCATCGTATCCATATATTAGCAAATTTGCAGGTTTTTCTATATCTGCCAGAACTTTTACGGTAAAATTTCTACCATTTGATTTTATTTCTATTCTATCCCCTTTTTTAATGGTAGTTTCATAATAAAAATAGGATGTTACATTATCCGGGAAATGCAGATATTCTGCCTTCCAAAATAAGGTGATTGCAAACAATACAAATAAGAATAAAAAAATTCCCCCAGCAGGAGAAAGTAAGGAGTCTCCATGTGTATATAAAGTAAACACAAAATAAAAACCCACTCCCCCTAGCAGAAGAAAAGCTTTGACTTTTTCCCATATGATATATCGGTTATATATTTTATTATTTGCAAGTTCTATGTAATAGTATTCCATAATTTTAACACCTATATAGTATCTTTTCAAATTTTGTCATTGGTCTCATGTTTACAATCGATCCGATTCGCACATCCCGTTCGTAGTTTTCTTTTGAAAATTTAGAAAAATATCTATGACGACCATTATTGTAGGTGACCTTTATGTTATGTAAAAATTCATCGTTCATCTTCTAACAGCACCTCATCTTTTGCCTGCTCAGGACCGGTCTTTGGCATTTCTTTGATATTTCCAAGCCATTCTGCTACCATATGTCTGTGACAAAAATCTCCGTCCTTTTCATAGCATAAAAGCACCGCATCTTTTTCTCCTGCTAAGGCTTCGATCTTTTTCATAATAGTAGCTTTATCCAGTTTTGCTAATTTTTCCTTATACTTTTGGTCATATTCGGCTTCTGTGATTTCCCCGGTTTTTAAACCATTCACTAAATCGAATCCCGGGTATAACTCAGGGATACATTTTGTTTCAAAGGGATACCATTTTGGTGCGGAGGTAGAAATTCGAATATGCACTAAATCCGGGAATGCTTTTGCTCTTGCATAATAGGAAGTATATATCATTTTATTTTGCTCCTTTACGTTTTGTTCGCTAATTATATATGTCAAAAAATTCCGTAAAAATGAGCAAAAAAATACCCCAAGTTTAAAACCTGGGGTAAAAAATTAACCAACATGGTCGCTAGTTTGTGTGCAATATCTCTCTAATATTACACGTTCAACATAAGCAAGTGCAATCCAGAAATTTTTATATCCATATCTTATTATAGCAAGAATAAGTATGGTATAGTAAACGGGACGAGGTAACGAGTAATGCATTAAGCCAGTTAATCCATCTATGATCGAAACTAGAAAATAGCTCCACGCTACTGCTGCCATAATACCCATAGAAATTACAACAGGTCTAAAAATTGCTAATCTTCTTAATAATTCTGCAATTATTCCCATACCAAGGAAGAATGAGATTACAGTATATGCAACCTTTCCAGTATAATAGTTCGTAACCATCGCAATAAAAATACCGCAAAGGATACCAATAAGCGAATACCAAAATTTAACAGGCATTATAACATTTTTAACGTCATCCCCTTTTTCTACTTTATAAATTTTTTCCGAATATTTCTCGTGTTTTAAAAATCTTTCATTTCGTGCTTCGTATTGTTTTTCAAAATATCTTTCGCCATTTTTACCTTTTTTTATCATATTCTTACCGCCTCTCACAAAACTACTGTTGATTGGTTTTCCTATTATTATATGTCAAAAAAAACCGCCAAAAGTAGATATTTTTATCACTTTTTTTAGCATATCATAGGAAAATCTTCTTGTAAAGAGATAGTATTGTCGAAATCTCGGATACCTGCTGCGAAATAGATTTTTAAGCGTTCTTTTGCTATTTTAATCTGTATGTTTTCTATTTCATTAAATTTTGTTTCATCTACGGTAATATAATAATGCCCATCATTTCCACAGATATTATAAAATAAATCTTCTATATAGGGGATACAATCAGGATTACATTCTAAAATATATTCGTCCTTGTCATAATCTTCAATCTGGAATCCTTCAGAAGCAAAACGTTTAAGATCTTCTATCATTTGCGAAACTTCTGTTAAGATATCCAGATATTGTCGTTGTTCTTCTTGAAAATCCCATAATATAGCTACCGGATAAAAACACTTCTCTTCTATTTCTTCAAAATGTTTTTCCAAATACTCTATATTCTGTGGTTCATAGGTATAAACATGTTTCATTACAGACCGATGTAATAAGTCTTCTTCCTTTTTTGTAGATTGTATTATATCTTGTTTGGAAAACGACATCCCAGCTATTTGTCCGTTATGATAAAAATCCAATGTAAATGGTTTACCATCACTCCCAAGTACATTACAAATAAATTCATCATCCAGTTTTGCTTGTCGTAATGCCTGTTTTATCAGAATTTCCGTTGCATGCTTTCTATCTTCTTCATAGACTGCATATGGTTTCCAATCTGGTAAAATAATGGACATATTTGTAAAACCAGTTACATTATCTTTTGTATTTAATATCGGTTTATAATAATTTATCAGGTATTTCTCAATAATATCTGTTTCTGTATTATTTTGTAATTCCAGATAATCAATATCCCATAAACCTAAGTAAGGTGCAAAATTATCTTCCTTTTGGTGGGCATCAATTCTTTGTTTTAAACTTGCATCTGTTTTCCCGATATAAATAACTTCCCCAGTTTCTCTTAACGTATATCTATAAACACAATAATCCCGTATCATTTTACTGTCCTCCTGGTTGCTGTAATGAACGCTTTTTCACAAATTTCATCTGCCAAAACCTTTTCCACCACAGTGGGAATTGACACTAGAAACACAGCATCGACATTATAATATTCCCGGAATTCTGTACCTGTGAGATAATATAAAGTCCCATCAATTTTTCCAATAAAAAAACAGGAATCCGTATCTGATAAATGTCTGTCTTTATCCGTACATAATAATCCAGTCGTAAGTTTGTTATCTTTTATTGTTTCGATGTAAATATAGTCTGTCTTTCCGTTATGTAGATAAGAAAACAAGTCCTGATAAGGTACATTTACTGCATGAGGTATTGCAATACAAACACCGGTATCATCATCCTCCATTTTCATCTCTTTTCTGTCTTTGATTGCTGCATATATATCAAAATATGGTTTTATAAAAGATATTTGATTACACATATTTTTCTCCTAACTAATAAAAAATAGATAGAGCTTTTACACTCTATCTATTTATGTCAAAAGTTTTTTGATTTTTGATAAAATATGAGGTTATTAGTCAAATTCCGGCTCAAAACTTTCCTGCTGTGGAGTCTGTCTTATTTGTAATGCCGTCTGAATATTTGCATATAATTCCGGATTACTATGAGAAAGCTTCCGAATAACATTCCGATTGATTCTGGCAGCCTGTAAATATTCCTCATCAGATACATTCTTTAAAACGCCATTTGTTACGACAAATGGATTCTGAGAAATCGCAATTGCACGTAACTCAGGATACGTATTCTGATAATTACGGATATTTAATCCATTTCTTTCTACTGCCAGTTTTACTGCCTCATAACAAGGACATTCAATACTATTGATCAAAGAAGGATCCTTAGCAATCGCATATGTCTGAATTTCCGGTGTAGGTGCTTCCATCAGACCGATAACATCAGGGCTTGCGTCAAGTGCTGTTTTTTGTACAACTTCAGTAGGATTTACTAATAAAGATACTACCTTTGGACTGGAAGCTACTGCTAACAGTTGTAAATTCTCTGTCTGGAATTCCATAGGCACCTGTCTGATTGCATAACCGTTCTGGTTTACAGCCGTCTCAAATACCCGTCTGCTAGGCATCGGGATTTCCCCGGTCCTTACCTTTTTCATAATATCTTCTAATAATAATCCATTTTTCTGTAATACTCCGATACATACAGCTTCGGAAGGAGCAATTACATTACGGATATAGTTGGGGTCATCGCCGATTAAGATAACTTGTACTTCATCACATGGATTCTGAATCAAATGCGCTACGGACCGATCCTGTTCTACGGCAAATACCTGTACTTCCGGTAAAGGATTTGCAATAACACCAATCAGTTTTGGATCTTTCTGTACAGCTTCCATCTGCGTCTGTAAATCAGGATTTCCATGTAGTAAATTTGCAAATCGTAATCTTTCATCTATGGTAGAATGATAGTCATTCAACATAAATGCGGTTTCCGGTCTTGCCAGTAAATCCCATCTGGTAGGCTCATCTGCACCTGCTGTAATACGTACTCCTGTTGTCTGATTGATAAAGGTACGTCCATTACGTTTTAATACTCTCGCCTTATTACCGCCATCTGTTACATGATAGTCAGAATACACATCTTTATTTCCGTGTGCCCATGAGGTTCTCTGAGGGTTCCATGCAATCGTAGTAGGTAATTGTGCTTCTTCCTCATTATTGATGGGTTTTCCGATACCGTTTCCTAAAGTATTGTATCCCATACCCATATGGATGTTTTTATAAGGCATTGCTTCACAATATCCGGCAATAATAGACATATAAGATGCTACCTGTCCATCATTTGCAAATTCCATATTATCGAATACAAAGGTATCTTTGGATTCATCGGTCCATACAAACGCCTGTGCCAAAATCTTATGATTCTTTTCGATAACAACGGTACCTGCAAAAGGATCCGTTACTGCTTTATATACACAGGATTCTCCGGCATTGTCATAGTGCTGACAGCAATTGGTATCATATCCTACGGTAAAGTTACGATAATCGTCCTTTGGTAACATATACATTTTCATATTACCGGACTCTGCTACCACATTACGTCCTCTGATTGCTAATTCGTTTTCAGAGAATTTAATATGATATTTTCTTTCAAACTTCGCACAATCTTCCATACCACGTTTGTTATTCTCACGAACAATAATCTGTCTGGCACTTAAGTTCTTTGTAAAGCTTGAAATTTTATGCTGATTTTCAAAAAGCTGTACTAAATCAGAGGTATTGGTATCTTTATGTTCCACGTACCATTCCGGGAATTTTTTATCAAGTAACTTTTTAATATTGATTTTATCTGCATAAGTTGCAATTACCTGAATATGGTCGGTACGCATTTCACCGAATTTTAACTTATCTGCCATTGCAAATAATGCAGTATTCTTATATTTTGCAATAAGCTGAATATTTTTCTGATCAAAATTTTCTGCAATTTCTCGAATCTGATCTACCGTTGCATTTTGAGGTTTGATGCCCTTCGCAGCAAGTTGAGCGTACATATACTCTGCTAAAACTCTGGGAGCATGTCCATGATATAATTCTTTGAAGGTATTTTCTGCTATATGTAGCATCCTAGTCATGGGTGCCTTGTATATCTTCTTTGCAAATTTCTGTAATTCTTCTGCATAATCTTTATCCTCAGCGGGGTGAAATGTTTCCAGCAATGAATTATAGTAAGATATTAAGGTTGTATAAGCGCTATCAGACTGACCAGCTAAGACCTCAATTAGCATTTCTTCTGGAATAACTCTTTCTGCAAATAAAGCTTTATAAAATTCTCTTTTTTTATGATTATTCTCGTTGGTAAAATCTGCAGTATTTGATAGCCAGGTCGTAATAACTGTAGCCGAACCATTTAATGACGAGTTACTTTCCGTTGAATACCTTTCTCTCATCCAAGCGATAATATTAGCTGTTTTTAAATCAATACCGCTTGGCAATTCCTGTGTAACATAGTCCTCATAGTAATAATAATCTTCGTCGATGTCATGTCTCAGTCTATCATTTCTTTTAATACCAGGTGTTTTGGAAATATTACACATAGTTTCAACAGAAAGAATTGGATTTCTTTCAGCTAAAATAGTGTCGCTTTCTGTAAAGATTCTATCTTTATCCCCATCTTTAATAGCTTTTGCAAGGTCTAATAAACGCATAGGATGTGCCTCAGAATCCGCAATTACTTTCTTTTCATAATCATTTAAGGAGCGATAAAACTCAATATCTTCAGGTCTTGGTAATTTATTATTTGCAGATACTCCTGCATAAGGAAGATATAATCTTTCACCATCTGCGGACATGCTGCGTAATTCGCTTACCGTTTTATCTGGAATTTCTTTTAATGTAGGCATTATCCCTAAGCAGGCATAAAGCTGATTTGCTAATTGCTCCTGTGTGAATGGTACTTCTGTGAAATGGTAACCAGGAGTTTCCTGATTGAATGCATATTTTTCAAAAGCAGTTAATAAATCCGCACGTTTTCTTAAACTCTCAGTATATGCTGTCTGTGCATCTTCTACATCATCCGGGTCTGGAATGATATCATATCCCATGTTATCCAGATAATCGTTCTGCTCTAAAGTAGTTGCATCCTTAAATTTCGAATTCTCTTTGCTGGAATATGCCACAATATTTGCAATATCCGGAGTAATTTCCTCTCCATTACGGATTTTAGTAAGCAACTCATCCAAGGTGAATTGGCTATGAATTTCAAATACGAAATCATCCTGTGCCATGTATTTGGATTCTAATTCTTTTGAAGTGTTATAAATGATCATGGTTATCTCCTTTTTTATGTATAAAAATCAAAATAATTCCTACTTATTTATGTAAAAAAAAGATAAAAAAGTCGTCAAAAAAGGAGACCTTTTTACAGATCTCCTTATTTTTTTATGCAAATTCCTGTTCGACTGCGGACAAATCTTCTGTCTTCTGTGCGGGGGCTGCTGGTGCAGGTTGTGGATGGTTTCCACGATATCTGTCCATTAGTGCAGTATCTCCAGACTTTCCGTGATGACTACCAACAGCAGTACCTAATCTTCTGCCAAGGGTATTTAATTCAAATCCGGTAGCAGCTTCCAGAGCTTCTCGTTTTTCTTGTGCCTGCGTTTCCAAAAATGCGCCTGTCTGATATCCAAAAGGCTTTCCGAAAATTTCGTATGCTTCTTTTACATAATCATTTAACATCAATTCGTTTTTGGATAACTCGACTACATATTGTCCGGTCATTACCAGCTTTTCTCTTGCACGGGTAGTTCCCACAAACCACTTACGAATATTCTCGTCTTTTTCTCCACTGCTGCGGAATTTCGAAGGATTTCTGTGATATTCTTTTCTATCCAGTGCAGATAAAGTAAGATAAGTATTATCCCATTCCAATCCCTTTGCAGAGTGAATCGTAGTCAGGCAGACACCTTCGTATTTACCTTCACGCTTAAACATGGAATCGTCACCATACATTGCAAAATCATGGAAAAATTCTTCCAGTTCTTCATAAGACTGGCAGTAGGAGATATTTTCCAAAAATGCTTGATAACATTCATCGACTTCTTCTTCATCCATTGCTTTTGCATATTCCATAAATCTGGAAATGGATTTTTGTCCACTTATAATTTCCTGTTTAAACTCTTCTGCAATTTCTTCCAGTCTGGCAGCAGGTACACCTTTTAAGGCTCCATGTTCTATTACATTTGTATAATCCAAGAGTCCCTGAGTTGTTCCAGAAGTAAAGCTATCGAAGAAAGTACAAAGTGCAGCAACTCTGGAATTATTTTTATAAGGAATTGGGTTCATTAAAATAGAAGGAATACCCATTTTTGTAAGCACAGATGCCATTGCCTGCAATTCATTTCGATTGGAAGCAAGGAATGCAATATCGGATGGTACTTTACCGTTTCTGATATCTGTCTGTATCTGGTTTGCAATCCATTCATATTCACTCTTTTGAGAATAAAATCCTTCGATTACCGGTGCTACTCCATCTGGTTTTGTTGCAATCAGATCTTTATCAATCTTATTTTCTGCTTTATTATTGATGGTGTTTGCCAGATTGATAATATTTTTTGTAGATCTATGGTTTTCTACCAGATTGAAATCATCAAAGTTTGGTGTAAAATACTGACCAAAGTTGATCATATATTCCGGAGAAGTATGACGGAATGCGAAAATAGACTGACTATCATCACCGACTGCCATAAAACTCTTAAAGCTGCTGGTATCAATAATTTTATTTAACAGATGAATCTGTGGTAAGTCTGTATCCTGGAACTCATCGACAATTACATGTTTATATCCAATCTCTTCAAAAAGGGAAGGATGTAATTCCAGTAAACGATTTACCTGCAATAACTGGTCATCATATTCCAGCATATTTCTAGTATGAAGGGTATTGTCATATTCATGATACATCTGGAAAATTAAATCCAGTGATACCGGAGTATAATTCGAATAAGGGTTATTTTCTCTGGTATATCCTTCTTTTTTAATTTCTGCAAACATATACTTTGCGCAGTTCATTGCAGATTTTTTACTGTATTTTGCAAATTTCGCATTGGATACCACAGAATAATCCCACTCTTCAATATGAGGGAACTGGTCGATCAGTCTGTTGATAATACCTGATCTAACTTCTTCCGGTAATACTCTGGGTGGCATGGTATATCCAAGCTCCTGATAATGCGCAGTCACAATATTCTGACAGAATGCATTAAAAGTTGTAGAGGTTAATCTGGAAGGATCTACTAATACTCCAAAACCTGCACAATACTGTACTACTCTGGCAGTCATTTCTTCTGCTCCGGCTTTTGTAAAAGTAAGTAAGCAGATATCTTCCGGTTCATAGCCCTTTTTTAATAATTCTACAATACGCATTGCTACTACCAGTGTTTTACCGGCACCAGCTCCTGCATTAATTCTTGCCACGCCCGTCTCGTAATCAATCACCTGCTGCTGTGCACGAGTCAATCTAATTTCAGAAATCGGCTTTACCTCTTTCATAATATCCAGTGAAATAGGTGCCTCTTCATAATGACAGATATTTCTCATTCCGCAGCTTTCGCATTCCTCCGGAGTGCAGACATGTCCATTTTCCATTTCCTGTTGATGTTTCTCCTGAAAGAATACTTCTGCACTTCGATCGTAAACCAGCGTAGACATCTTTTGTTCATGACCATAGCTTTTGAAAATTTCTGCTCTCTCTTTTGCAGAGTTTTTATCTGCTAAATGATTGATTTCTACTATGATTTCATCATTTGGAAATAATTTCTTTCCAAGTAATGCCATTGCGTAAGCTTCATAAGATTGAATATCATCCTGCTCATTATTTGGCATTCTGGAAGTTTTTACTTTTACAACATAAGTTTTTCCCTCTTCATGTACGAAAAAGTCAGGTTTTACATCAATAGTCTCTCCAAAGAAATCTACGGTAGTATCATAATCATCTGGCCAATCCTGCTCTCTCTGATTCTCCCATGCAATATATCTTTTGATACGATTCTCATACAGAGCTAAGTTTGCTCTCTTCTGCTCTCTATTTTCCCAAGGACAATTCTTACTGGTAAGGATACTGTCAATCTCGCCCTTAATATCATCGATAGGCTCCCCTTGCAGAATACGCATTACTACTTCTCTTTGTGCAGCAGCTCTGGTAATATAATCTGCGGAACTTGTAATATTTGCGTGTGGATGTCTATCACACTGTCCGGTTGTTGTTAATTGTGTAGATGTTCTCATTTTTAAACTCCTTTAGTATAAAATAATTTCTTCTTCCATTAAGTTTTCCGGAGCAAAACCAAATTCTTCGGAAAGTTCTTCTGGCTTAAACCCTGCGTCTAATAATTCTTTTGCCACGGTTTCTTCCAGTTCCGTATTTAGTTTTAACTCCATCATAGTATGTAATAACTGGTTTGCTCTTTCTTTCGTAAACATAGGGTTTCTCCTTTTTTTACTCTATCTATTTATGTATAAAAAAAATAAAAAAGTCCTCAAAAATAGAGTGTTTTTACAAAAAAAGTAACCAGAAAATCTGGTTACTCATTTAAACTGATTTCATAATATTATGTACACTCCGTAGCTTTAGCCACGTTCGTTTTCATCAAAAGATATTTTTTGGTTATACTCATCTATAATCTCACGCATATCAATGCCTAATTCTGCAGGTGATTTATAGCATGGCTGGTCCGTATCTTCAAATTTCTTTAGATATTGATAGCTTTTCCCTTTATAAAGCATACGTACATAGCCTTGATATTCTTTTGGGACTTCTTTTGTGACGGCTATCATAAATTCTTTTATATCTGTTATTTTGGAAAAAGTATTATAATATTCGTGAACTTTTGTGTCTGTATTCGATACCCATCCGTTGACTCGTTCTGCTACCATTAATGCAAGCTCTTTTTTATTTTCAGGAATACGGCTGTAAATATCGTCAAAGTTCCCATCTGCGATTGCTCTGATAACTGTTTTTCCAACAGCTTTCCGGTCCGTAATATTTTTCATTAATAAATAATCATCATATTTAATTTTTACACGGAAACCATCGATATTCGCAACATATCCTTCGGCATCATTACCACGCACCTTATCTAATGAATCTAAAACATCTGAAAAAGATTTTTTATATACTTCTGTGGTTTTTACGTCTGGATATGATGTAGCGGTTTTTATAACAGTATTATAATCATATGTTACTCCGGTCTCTTTATCTCTAATTCCAATCAGATAAATCCCCTGCATTTCTTTTGGATACTGCACAATATGTGGGTCCTTTAAAGAGATATATTCAAAAATAAAAGTTTGATTCGGATGGGACATAATCATCTCTTTATGTGCCGGAGTTAAATAATGTGTCATATCTTCTACCCGCCAGGAATCTAAACTTTGGCTGGAAGACACCACAATTTCATTTTGATAAAAGCTTGCCGACATCATAGATCCGTCCATCTTGTTGGAAAATTCTACTTTCTTTGCATTTTTTATTTTGTTCTCTATAATACTTTTACTTGCCTCCGGACGTTCATCCATATTAAAGAATTTTGCAAAAGGTGTATTTACAAGTGCTTCGTTTTTTACATCGATAACTACACCTCTGCATTCACGTAGTAAACCATCATAAATATCCCACATTCTACGGTAGGAAATAGCGAATTCTTCTCCCGGTATAAGATTAGAAAGTTTTTCAAATTTAATATAATGGAAATTTACATAATTTTCTCTCTGGCTTGTTTCGATGTAATCCATCATATCCATATATTTCTGGATACCAAGTTCTTCTACCCATACTTCTACACAGCTACGATAAATATCTTTATTATAAGAAGTATCCGGTTCTCTTTTGAACTTCTTTCGATATTCTTCTTTTATCTCGCTAATAAAATTTAGCATGGGGTTCCAACTATTTTTCATATTCATTTTCTACCTCTTTTGTTTCAATAGACTGTTTCACATATGGTTTTCCAAACGCCTTTTCATATGCGGATAACAAAAACTTTTGTTCTGTTGGATTTCTTAGCAATTCCTGTGCAACATCATGTATATTTTCGCTATACCAGCCTTCAGGAGTATTTTTTCCTTCGCTTCGATAGACTAAAATCCTATTTTTATCTTTGGGGTCGGATGAAATAATATTGTTTTTTGCAAATTCCCCTAGCAGGCAAAGACAGTTGTAAAAGTTAAGCATAGGTGGTTTTCTATCAACGATTATCTTGTCGCAATATACGACTTTTGCATAAGGAAAGGTATCAGCGACCAATTTTTGTGCTTCCTCATCCGGTACATAAGAACAAATAGCATAAACCTTTTCCAAATCGAGGTGTAAAGTAGGCAGGATATCTTTAATAAAATTCTGTATAGATATATCATAATATTCTGCATTCTCTGCAAGGAATCTGTTTTCTATCGGAACTGCATTATCAATCCCAATATATTTTTTATTTCCCTCGAAATAGCATGCCTGTATTGCCTGATAACAGCCAAAATCAATTACAGTAAAATCTGCTGGTACTGTTTCGGAATAATACTGGTCTATAAACCCGAGAAAATCAAATTCCAATTCACAATATTCCCAGTTAAATACCGGTTTTAGCTGTTCCGGATATTCTTTTAAAATCCGCAGACATTCGCTTTCGTATTTTTTATGAGTTTCTTCTTTTGAGCTATATTTTTGTGAAAGTATATCTTTTATTTCTGGATTAAAATCTGAATCTATTCCGGTCTGTTCCGGTATTTTCTTTTTGTCATTCACAATCATTTTTAGTCCGCCTTTCTTGGAATCTATTACTATATGTCAAAAAATTCCGTAAAAATGGACAAAAAAAAGAGACTATAAATTAGTCTCTCTCGAAAATTTCGTTTGCTTTATTTATGGTGTTTTGTAAATCACTGCTATATTGTGGAGAATCTAAAGAAATTCCTACTTGCATCAAAAAATGTTTTTGAAATTCAGATAAAGAATTTGATTGTAAATGTTTTATAAAATCCTGTGGATTGATATTGGGTGTCATAGCATAGTCTTCAAATGCTTTATTATATGGTAATTTCACCCAATTTGTGTCTGGATATTTTTCACAAATAGATATATATTTGTTAATATCATACTCTTCTATGAGTTCTATAGATTTATATAATTCATCACAATTTATAATTGGATTAAAATCCCATTTTTTATCATTTCTGGTTGTAGATACAAAAATTTCATCATGTTTAATAATAATGGACAAATAAGTATTGTCATTATATAGTGGAATCGGTATTGGTTTACTAAATCCCAAACCATTTGTTCTTTTTCTATAATCTTCTATTGTTTTTGTAAGACTATCAATTATCCTTGAAATTTCAGAATCGGATAATCTGTTCCAAACTAAAATAGTTTTTCCTAGATAAGTTGATTGCATATCATATCTCCTATCTAAAAATATTTAATTCGCTTTGCAAATGATTAATGAATTTTTCATTATAGGAATTATTAAACCCTTTTTCATTCCTAATAAAGCATTTTAAATAAGTGTTATGTTCCTTTATAAGATCAGCTATATTATCTTCTTTAGAATCAAAATGTAATAATTGCATTCTTTCTTCTAACAGTTCTTCCGGAATTTCTAAAGTAATATCATTCACATGTAATGTCATAATGTTTTTCTCCTTTTCTCTACTATCATCTAATTCAAAATCTAAATCCATTATTGCACATCCTTTCTGTATATGTATAGTATTTTTATTCGTTTTCATACAACCATGCGATTTCTTCCTCATAAGTATCTGCAAGTTTTTCACCAATATCTCTGGCGAAACTATCCTTAGCACGCAGCAAATTATTGTTTTTACAGATATACTTCTCATCTTCGTATTCTTTTGGGGATAATAAAATCAATTTATCCGCAGATATCGGTTTTCTATAAGCAAATGACTTTATATCTGTATAATCCTCACACTTATAATTATAATCATAGGTAATGCATGTTAAATCAAAATTATGAATATCCACTGCATATACTACAATATCATCTGCCGTCAAATCATTTAAAATAGGATTCTCTTTTGCCATTTCCAATACAATATCTACTGCTTCTTGTGGAGAAATCCAGGTAAAAAATAATTGATTTTCTACATAATAACATCTGTTATTATATTTTGATTGGTTTAATAATAATCCAGTTTTATCGATACTTGCTTGATTTTGTTTTAAAGTCGCGTGAAAAACATACATATTTTATCTCTCCAGTTCCGTATTTTCCTTATCTTGATCTCTTTCCAAACCTAAAATATGAAACATTGCAGCTACTAATTCATAATTCACTTCTTGAGTTTCTCTGGAAAAATCAGTATGTGAGTATAATAATGATTTTATTTTGTCCAGTTTATCAAGTTCATCAGATACCTTTTCTGCCAGGGTGTACTTTTCTTTTTCTGCATCAGCAAATCCTTTTACATACCCACATTCGCTTGCTTTCTTCATTTCCGCATCCATACCATTTACAAGAGTTTTGGTAGCTAAAACCAAATCGGGAGCCAGATTATGAGTTCTAACTTCTTCCTCTAAACCTCTTGTTTTTGCGATAAGTACAGCATCTAAAAAGTCCATCTTATTGTCTCCATAATGATACATATGCTATTCCCTTTCTATTTCTTCGTTTTCTATGCCGTCTTTTGCATATAGGTTCTCATCTATCTTTCTAACAATGATATGCAAATCAAAAACAGTATCTTCCGATATACGCCATTCGTTAATAACCGTCTTATCTGAGTCATCTTTACAAGCTTGTAAATAATAGATGTCATCTTCTTTTTTTATTTTTCCATACCAACACCCGTTGGAAACATAAAATTCTGCAATATTATTTTTGATTAAATCATCTAATGTATGAAGATACATTTCTGGGATTCCTAATACTTTTTCTGTTTCTTTGTAATACATACCGGAAATCATACTTTTCACTTTATCAATTTCTGCTTTGGTGTGTGGAGTACCGCCTTCATTCATTTCAACATACCACTGCAAAACTTCTTCTTTAGTTTTTAAATCATTCACATGGTAATTAAAGGAATGGCGCATAATATCAAATGTAAAATAAAAATCATCTTCAAAATCCTTACGATAAACACCAAATGCAGGAATTTCATTATTCATAAATTTACGTACTGCTGTAATTCTTTGTAAGCCATCTACGCATACATAATCGTGGTAATCCCCTTCACTCTTATGATACCAGTCCGGATGATTAAAATATAAGTCTCTGCCACTCATACCACCCTTTAAAAAGTATTCAATATAAGCAATCTGTTGCTCTTTGGTCCATACATGACCTCTTTGGAACTCCGATTCCAATATAAGTCCCGTGTCTCTTTCATCTCTGGTAATCGAATCTACCAGTTGCTGCATTGTCATATTAACGCAATAAGACCCACAGGATGTAAATGGTTTAATATCTTGACATTTCATAATCATTCCCTTTCTAAAGTATCGTTTTCATTTTCCAAATTCAAGTCTGCTACCACAAAATTCCCGGCATAATGTATGGTACTATCATCATCCCAGATCACATTAGCATTATTTTCAATTCCATTTTCTACTTGTTTGTTAATACGTCTTCTATTTGCCTGAACGCTTCCATTTTCTAAAAGCTCATCCGGAATTTCCAATTCCATAATACCAAATACTCTTTTTTCTACAACTGCTTTGATTTTCATCTATTCTTTCTCCATTCCTTTAAACTTAAATTTCAAAATCCTCTTTTTCTATATTTTCATCTTTTTTTCCATAAGCGCCATTTACAAAAGGACTTCTATATTCCATAGGTTCTCGCACAATTTTATGTAACTTAATGCCCTTTTTAGTTTTCTTTGGGCTAAAAATATACTTTTCGGGATGTGTTTTTTCATACACCCTTTCTTTATATTCTGTAAATTGCATAACATGTCGCCTTGGTAAAATTTCTGTATCTAATGGAAATCGTTCATATATCAAAGATGCGTGCCCAGACATACCTATCAAATTGTTATCAGATAGATATTTTTGTAATACTTTTAAAGCATTTTCTGGACTGGTTTCACATACTACCCAATTTCCAGAACCAGATTTTCGATATGGATGAGGACCATGTAAATTTACAGAAATTAGATACAAATTAAGTTTTTTCATTTATTCTCTCTCCACTTCTGACTCTTCTAAGGTATATGGTTTGGAATCTATTGTATCCCATGTGTCCTTGTTTTTATCAAAACCGTATAAGCTATAATCCCCATAAAAAGTTGATAGTAATCTCTTTACCGCTTCATCATATTGTGCATATAATTTAATTGTATTATGCTTATCTTTTGCTTCGTACCTTATTTCATTTTTATCAAGAGAATTTTTTATTTTCTCAAACGATTCCAAATTTTTACATACTACTTTATATTTTTTCATACCGTTCATTTTCTGTCTCCATTTTCTTTATTTTTCTGGTTCATAATATTATGTTAAACCACATAATATCACAGGATACGTTAAAATGTGGCCTTGCACTTCGTAGCTTTAGCTACGTTCGTTTTCATAATATTCGTATTCCAATTCTTCACTATATTTTTTTTCTAATTCCTCTGCTTTTCTACATGTATCTATGACAATACCAATTGCAACCTCCAATGGCAAACTGGAATGCATGCGTGGTAGTCTGTTTAAGATTTCTGTCATTGCTTCATCCCATGATACATTTTCATATTTATTTGGTATTACAGCATGAAATGTTTTTGTTGCACTGTCATCTATTTGATAGCAATAATTTGTAACAATAGAAAAATATACATCTATTTTTTTAGATTTTTTTGATTCTGCAATGTTTGCATAAATTTTTCTTAACGACTCATCACAATTCATATCGCTATATACTGTTCCGACTATTTTATGACTTCCCGGGAATTTCATATTTACTCTTTCTCCATTTCTTTATCCATAAAATATGGCAGTTCTTTCTCTTTTACTTCTTCGGGGTCCAAAATTTTCCACTCAATATTAGAATCCTCAATTCCATATCCGTCACCGAGACCAGCTAACCAATAGGTCCCTCTTTCTTGATTGAATTCTACTTTTGCGACTAATCCATTGCAGCCTTCATATACGGTATCCCCTACGAAGATTGGTTTTCCTGTATTATCATAATGTCCGGTAAACGATTTTTCATAAGTGCCTTGTATCTCGTGTTCTAAAATGAATCGTTTTGAACATAAAAATTCACGTCTGGTTTCCAAATCAATTACCTGACAAGTTCCCCAATTATCTGGATTCGCAGTTACTTCACAGATATGACCATTGGCGATTCCTTTTGGATTTTGATATCTTTTACCAATCATATCTTGTTTTGAGAATAAAAGGTCATATGTTTTTGCATCATCGAAGGTATAAAAAATAGTTTTACCGATGTCAGCTTTTGTAAATTTCTGGGTATCTGTTTCGTAAATAATATCATTTTCTTCGATAATGATTCGCTTTACTGTCAGGGGCGTACAATAGTTATGCTTATTCTGATAAACAGTATCACCAATACTAAAATCCAAAATTTCCTGGATTTCATGGTATAACAGTAAATTTTTAATGGTTTCTTCTTCATCATAGGAAACAACTTTAGGGTTATGATATTGATATTTCATCTTGTGCATTTATATTTCTCCTTATCTTTATATAAAAAATAGATAGGCATAATCGCCTATCTATTTATGTCAAAAAAATCCACAAAAATACTATTATCTTTCGTATTCTTCACTATTTTGATTCGTTTTTTTCTTAGCATCACTAAAAATCTCATCGATTAGATCTTGCGGTATATCTACGTCATATATCTTACATTCCAAAACGATATCGTCAATATCAGTTTCACATAGATTTGGGTAACCCATTTGTTCTCTTTCATCACATTTTTGTAAAATTACCATCCTGCGAATTTCCCGATCAATTAAGTTTTTAATTGTATGATACTCACCGCATGTTTTATTTTGATCTAATTTATCTAAGTATACTTTTGCGGCAAATAATTCCTCTTTACTCATCCTTTATCTTTCCTCCTCAAAGTCAGTGTCTTCTCTATTTTGATTCAATTCTTCTAAGAACGTCTTATCATTTACGAGTAGTTTGATACCTTCCTTTTTTAGTCCTTTTTTGATATCTTTAATACTCATACCTTCATACATTGCCTCTCCGCCACCGGATACTTCAACTCCGATTGCTTCAAATGCACTCTCTAATCGATCATAGCCTTTGCTGAAACCATCTTCTATCACTTTGTTTTTATCCCAATATTTCTTTCTGCAAAATAGAGCTTGATGATCTTCGTCTTCATATGGCATAAAATAAACTTTCATTTATCTTTCCTCTTCTAAATCGGAGTCTTTTACTGAATCCATAGCTTTTAAATAACTCTCACGAATACTATTCGCCGTAAAATCATTAATAATCATTCGTTGTACTTTGTCTGTATCCAGATTTAGAGCCTTTGCTGCATAATCGAATAAAAGCTCACCGCTACGATCTGGATCACAAGCATTGATAATTACATCAAAATCCTCAGATAACGTATTCTTGATGTCTTCGATATTTTTAGCAATAGCTGCCTCGTTAAGCACATAGCCTGTTTCCCCATTACCGACATCCATCTGCTTGGAAGCTTTCAGTGTTTCTTCCGGAATTTTGAGGATTTCTGCTTCTTCTTCCAAATAGATATGTCCACCAATTTCCATGACAATAATGCGGTCAGATACAGTAGCAAGTGCATCATGGATTTTGTCACACATAGATTTCTTTTCTGTTAAGATTAATACGTTTTTCATTTTTTACTTTCCTTTTATAGAAGAAATTATTTGTTATATACACTTATGTCAAAAAAAACCGTAAAAATATTATCTTTCTTCCTCTAAATCGGTATCCTTTTCAAGATATTGGGCAGCAAATGCCAGTAACGTATCCTTATCATTTGTTACTTTTTCATCCATTACAGCATCTAATAACGCCTTTAGCGTCTGCCCAACAATAGGTCCAGAAATATGGAATGTATCCATCAAATCGTTTCCACGTACCGCCAAATCTGATACTTTTACAGCAGTGTTCTTTTTAATTTCCTCATCTACTGTTGCCATAAAATTATTCAGATTCACAAGTGGCCTGTTTGGATCTAAGTTTACATGATCATCTCTATCCGCCTGACGTAAGATACAAAAATCAGATAGGAAATCACGGTCAAATTTATTCAACATACGTCTTGCACATTTTTCTGTTACATGGACCTCCATATCATGATGTTCCACCAAAGCAAGCACAAGGTCTTTTTCCCTGGCAGTAAGAGAAAGTCTTTCATCGATTACTGTTTCTGCAATATCTCTACTTACCTTTGCATGTCCGTAAAAATGTCCCCAGCCTTCCGCATCTGTTACATATGTCTGAGGTTTTCCAATATCATGTAAAAGCGCTGCAAGTTTCACTTCAAATTTATCCGTTTTACAGTTATCAACAACAGATAAAATGTGGTTATATACATCTTGATGATGATATTTATTGTGCTGCTCAAAATGCATACAGGGTCCTAATTCCGGAATGATTACTTTTATAACTTTCATCATATCAGAATTCGCAAAGTATGGCTGGATATCTACTCCTGCGGTAAGTATCTTACGCAACTCTGCGGTAATTCGTTCTTTTGAGATATTATTTAGCATATCTTTGCAATCTACCATAGCTTTTTGCGTAGCAGCATCTAATTGGAATCCCTTCGTGATAGAGAATCGCAGTGCCCGCATAATTCGTAACGGATCTTCTTTAAAGCGAGTCTCTGGATTGCCTACCGTCTTAATTAGATGATTTCCCAAATCGAAACATTTATTACCATCAAATGAATCGATAATATTTCCTTTACTATCCATAGCCATAGCATTTATCGTAAAGTCTCTTCGCTTTAAATCTTCTTCTATGGAAACTCCAAAGATAACCTCTTCCGGGTGTCTGTTATCTACATAATCCGCTTCTTTTCTGGTACTGGTAATTTCATATTCTTCATTTCCGATTCTAGCAACAATCGTACCATATTTTGCACTCATTGCATTAAATGGAATATGATATAGTCTTAATATATTTTCAATGTTTTCCGGTGGGGTTTCCACTGTAAAATCATAGTCTTTTGGTGTTGTTCCTAAAAGCATATCTCTTACACAACCTCCCACTAAATAAATGGGGGTCCATTCTCTATCAAATATATTAAAAATCTTTTTTACATCTTCAGGTAAATCATTCATATTAATCTCTTTCAAATTCATTTTCTAATTCCTCTTTTTCTAACTCTTCTTCTAAATTTCCAAAAATAGGGGTGGAATTCGGATAAGTTTGTGCAAATGTTTGAAACCAATTCCAATGATTGGAATAAAATCGGATAGCGCTCAATGGTAATTCATCATTCGATAGCATTTGTGTGATCGCTTTTTCTTTCTTTTCCTGATAAAAATATACAAATTCTATATCATCCCGCTGTTTTAATGCACTTGCAAGAGCACTATCCGATTCTACGAGAATGGTATCAAATAATCCTTCTTTTTGGAGTTCATTGATTTTTTTGATGATATTATTTGGAAATTCTGGGTTTAAAAATGCAACCTTTTCATGTCGAATTCTATTGACATACCCTTCTCCAGATAAAAGATGCGGAGTACTATCCCATTTTTCCTTTTCAATTTGTAATTCTTCTTCCGTTCTTTCACGGTATTCTGTACGATAGGTATTCAAATTTAATTTAATAACATTTTTGGGAGGCAGCGTACTTTTATACCCTACACCATATGCGCACATGATCACTTTCATAATTCATGCTCCTCATTATTTTCTATAAATGGATCATCTTTTTTAATTTCTTCTATTTCTAATTCTTCTGTTAAATCTTTTGTAATAGTATATCCGCCTCTTGTAAATGGGTGCGAATATCCATACATAACAATTGCCTCTTTTTGCTTCTCTACTTCGTGTTTAATCTCATTCATTTTATTGATTATTTCTTCTTCGGTGACAGAAACAATTGAAGTTTCTTCATAATATCCATCTTCATATTTTTTTTCAAATGTTCCATCAGTATTTTGGTAATATGTTGTTACATCTGACCAGATTTGGTCACCATCGTTATGCTCATATTCAAAAGATGCAACTACTACTTTTTCTAAAAATGGATTCTCCACTGATTGTCCTATCACTTTTCCATGCGGGTAAATAACTTTATCTCCATAATCCAGTGTTAATTGAACGTCACAAGGAGATCCTACGAACATATTTTGTCCTTTTAGTATCTGTAAATCTTTTTCAGGAATTTCCGCCTCAATCAATAATTTCATTTATAATTCCAACTCCTCTTCCGTTTCCTCTACTGTTTCTTCTTTTGTTTTTTCGATAGGTCTCCATTTTTTCACTACGACTGTTTCTTCATAGGATTCTACTTCTTCCGGATAAAAATCATTAAATGAATTTTCCTGTATTTCTGTTAGACCTTCTGACCAGTCAATCGAAAAATATCTGTTTTTAATTTCTACAATAGATGACACCTGACGCTCCCAACGTCCGACACTATGCTCGATCTCTTCTACGGCATATCCACATAAAACAAGAGTTTTGGTTTCCTTTTCTGTCAGGGCTTCTCCGGCATCAATTTTGCGAAGGACTTCATCATCAAAAGAAAGTGTCTGGTCTGCAGATTCTTCTTTCTTATTTTCAGATTCTGTTTCCTGCATGAGAGTATCTTCTTTTCTCATTAACATATTATGTACTTCTGTCGTCACGTTATGTACTTTAAACGCAGCGTCTGGAAATAAAATATCTACATCTGGCTTAAATTTGGAATCATATTCGATTTTTGATGAATCTAAATAACTAAGGACAGTATTTCCTGTCTCCGGTTTAACATAGATAGATTTCTTTTTCGTAAAATACATAATATCATGACTATCTAAATATTCTCTTAATGTTACGCGTGCCATAGTATCTTTGATTTTAATTTTTAATAAATCCATAATTGGGTTCTCCTTAAACTTTATATTTTATTTACTATTTATATATGTCTAAAAAAACCTCAAAAATGGTCAAAAAAAGAGACTGGAATAAATTCCAATCTCTTATCATTTATAAATTTCCTGTTTTCTCATTATAAGATATACTTTGGCATTTCGCAATTATTCGAAATCATAATCATAATCTTCTAAAACTTCCTGTGTGTTAATGCCAAGTTCTTCTGCTTCCTCTTTGGTAACTCCAAATTCAGTTAATGTATCCAAAGTATTTATTACACTGTCTGTTAGGGCGTTTTCTATAAGTGAGGTAGCAATTTTAAGCATTCTGTCATAGCCTATACGTTTTCCATAATTGAAATCATCTAATGCTTTTTCTAAGTCCTGATGATAGCTTCCAGAGTCCCAAGTTTCTGTCTTTTCATCATAACCAGATACCACTACATAAGGCTCCACTGCTACTGGTTTCAAATCATCATTCAGTCGTACAATGAGAGAATATCCCTCTTCATTTTTCTGTAATCTAAGATTTTTCATATTGTTATTCCCTTTCCATATAATCTTCGTTTTCTACTTGTTTTGTCAAATCTTTCTCAGCTACATGTTCTTTTTCTTTATAATGGGATTTTATTCTGGCATCTGCAAATACATGGGCAAAAGTATTTACGAATTCCATAACTGCACGATCATCGAACAAATCATTCTCATAAAAGGGGATCACATGATATTTTTCGCACAAGTCATTTAAAGTTTGAATACTACATTTTGCTATTTGTAATTGATTTTCATAACTGGTCTGTAAGTTTGTCAAATCTGTATCATCTAATTTTCCTTTTTTTGATTTCACCAAAAACGCACTGCATTCGTTATAAATCAATGTTTTGTTTACTATAAATAAATCGGAAACAGCTTTTATAAATACCATATCATTTCCGGTCGTCATGCCATCCTCAAAAGTATCTGCATTGATAAGATCTATTAGTTTTGCCAGTTTTTCTATATATGCCATATTTTACTCCTCCATACATACAGTAATATCTATTGTTATATGTCAAATTCTTAGAAAAACGTCCTCTAATTTTTGAATAATCCCATATATTTTCCCATAAATGGTTTCATTTTACAAATTGCATTGGAATGTAGTTGAGACACTCTGGGTCCACTGACTTCTAAAATACTCGCAATCTCTACAAAATTTAAGTCCTCATAATAATAAAGCTGAATCACCAATTTTTCTTTTTCTGTCAGTAATTCCATAGTTTCCGTTAGTTTTTGCGCCAATTCCTGCTTCTCTATATTTTCTTCTGGAGATTCCGGCTTTGCAACCGTGGAAACATCATATAACATATCTCCATTTTGTTCCATATGCTCTTCTAAGGATGACACCATACTTACAGATGCATCGGAAATCATGTTTCGATATTCTGTAATATCCATCTCTAAAAATGTAGCAATCTCTTTTTCTGTTGGCTGGCGTTTTAATTCGTTTCTTAATGTCTCTTTTGCCTGAAATACTCTTTTTTGATTCGTTCTAATGGTCCGAGGCACCCAATCGCTTTTTCTGATACCATCTAAAATAGCACCACGGATACGAATACTTGCATAGGTTTCGAACTTTACCCCCTGCGCAGGATCATATTCATGCATTGCTTTTAAGAGTCCCATAGCACCATCACTAATATAGGTTTCTAAATCTGCATTTTCTCCTACTTTGTTTGCCTGTTGTCTCGCCTGATATTTTACAATTGGGAAATAAAGTGTTGCAATCTTATTTTCCAACACTTTATCTGGATTTTCTTTATAAGTCGTAAATAATTCTACTTCATTTTTTACATTTGTAATAGACATAAGTGTAACAAATCCTTTCTGTTTTCTTATCTATTTATGTCAAAAAAATCCGTATTTTTTAAAATTTTAAACAGAAAGATACCGGAGAAACAAATCCCCGGTATCTTTTTTATGTCCTATTCTTCTGTGGTTACCTCAGTTGTGGTAGCCTTTTTACGATCCTTTTTGGGCTTCGGAGTATCTACTTCTGTATAATCCTGAGTAGACGCAACCGGAGTATTTACCTCTTTCTTCTTTAAAGCACCCTTCAATGCTTCGGTGGGGTCAATACCTGTGGATTCTTTAATACCGTCAGACACCTGCGTAATAGTAGTCATAATATCGCCTGCAAGCTGGCTGGTATTTCCACCGAACATCTTAATGGAATCTACGTTCGTATATCCCTTAGCCACAGCCTCTGCAATCTTAGGCAACTGCTCAAAGTATACCTTCAAAGTATCCAGCTCCATCTGCTGTTTTGCGGCGTCACCATACTGTTTCATAGCTTCCGCCTTCTTTAAGATACCGGCTGCCTCTGCCTCTGCCTTTGCCTGAATTGCTTCTGCTTCTGCCTTACCTTTTGCTGCTACGGCTGCTGCCTCTGCAAGACCTGCCGCCTTAACTGCCTCTGCTGCCTGTTCCTTAGCGAATCTTTCTGCCTCGGATTTTGCCTTTTCTGCCTCTGCCTGTCTCTGGATCTCGAAGAGTTCGGCCTCCGCTCTCTTCTGTCTCTCATACTGCTCGGCATCTGCCTTCTGCTGTGCTGCGTATTTGTTTGCTTCTGCGGTCTTCTTGACCTCAGCTTCCAGTGCTTTCTCCTTGATGGATACTTCTCTCTCCTTTAATTCCAGTTCCTTTTCCTGTCTTGCAAGGTTTGCGTTTGCTGTGGTAATCTCCACGGTCTTACGCTGTTCCTCTTCCTGGATTTTATATGCCGCATCTGCCTCAGCCTTCTTAATATCGGACTCTTTCTTCAGCTCTGCTTTCTTAATAGCCAGTTCGGTCTGTTTCTGTGCAATCTCAGTATCCGCAATAACCTGTGCATCATTGGCATCCTTCTGTGCCTGTGCTCTTGCAATCGCCACATCTCTGTCTGCCTGTGCCTTTGCAACGGAAGCATCCTTCTGGATCTGGGACATGTTATCCTGTCCCAAAGCAGTGATCAGGTTGTTCTCATCTTCGATCTTCTGGATGTTGCAGGACTCGATCCAGATACCCAGGGCATTCATATCCTTCTGTGCCTTTGCCTGAACCTCATCACCGAAGGTCTTACGATCGTTACACAGCTCCTTTAAACACTGGGTACCGATAATCTCACGCATGTTACCCTGTAAGGAATCGGTCAG
>CDZH01030043.1_pt1 | contig 55953 bp, 95 predicted proteins | sample 557721 | NCBI WGS metagenome assembly CDZH01 (sample SAMEA3182062, study PRJEB8094) | gut metagenome | biome: human; feature: gut; material: Stool; isolation source: human stools | place: Canada | collected 2013-01-14 | reverse complement strand
TCACTTCCTGATTTTATTTTTTTACATTATTTTTCACTTTTATCACAATTTTTTAAACTTTTCCGATTTTTTTTTACATATATAAGTAGAAAATACAAGATATAGTAGAAACTAAAAAAAGGAAATACAAATACATGTACGAAGGAATAGAAACTGCATCACTTACAAAATTAGATACCAGATTTGAATTTGATTGGTATTTAAGGACCGTAGATTTTATAGCAGAAGAAAAAGCTTTGGAAACACAAAATGCATTATATCAATTATTTTTAGGAGCTATGCGGGTAGTTCTCGATTACAAATGGCTACCAGAATGCAAGGGATATAATTTAGATGGTATTTCCATTATTGCGAGTATCGAAGAAGATGAAAATGGTCATAGAGAAAATAAAAATAATGAAGCTTTGGGAAAATGGGAAATGCGTATCCATTGTAAATCCGGAAAGACCAATGTGACAAACTTATTAAATATTGAAAAGGATATGGAACGTTTTATCAGAGCTAGATTCGGAGTAAAAATACCGGAAGATTTAACTGCGATCAGACAGGAATATGAAAGAAAACAAATACTTACTTTATTTACTGGAATGGAGGGGATAGCTAATGTGTAGAGTTTCTTTAGATATTTCCACCAGCAGTACGGGATATGCCGTATATGAAAAAGATGTTTTACTTTCCAGCGGAGTCATTCAGCCAAAAGGAAAACTGGCAAAAGATAGATTCCCCGGAATGGTACATACTATAGCAGATGTGTTGGAGCAAAATCATCCATCTAAAATTATTGTGGAAGGATTTTATTGTGCCAATAGTTTTGCATCGGTGGAATATATTTTGAAATTACATGGTACCGTAGAAATCTGGGCGATCGATCATAATACGGAATATAAAGTATTAGCCCCTTCCAGTTGGAGAAAGACATTAGGATTCCCAACAAAAAAAGGATCCGACAGAGAAAAGAGAGAAGCATTTAAACAAGCAGGTATTTTACTTGCAGAAAATATTTTGGAAAGACCGCCAATTTGTGATGATGAATCTGATGCCGTTTGTATCGGATACGCAGATTATATTTCATCATATCTTCTCGAAGAAAAGAGATTCAAATGAAAAATATTAAAGTTGCAGCTATCTTATTAAAACATGGCATTAACCCATTTTTGCCGGTATATCAGATAAAAGGAAAACTCCAATCCAGATTAACGGTAAAAGAGAAAGATTGGATCATCGAACACGGAGTAAATAAAGACTATTTGAAAAGTATATTTTATGAGGAATAAAACATGGAATTAAGACCATATCAGGAAAAAGCAAAAAAAAGAATATTTGAAGAATGGAATCAGGGACATAAAAAGACATTATTAGTCCAGGCAACAGGTACAGGAAAGACAATCGTATTTGCAAATGTTATTAAAGATATCCTGTTACGTAGTCCGGTATCAAGAGTTCTAATTTTAGCACATAGAGATGAACTATTAAGACAAGCACAGGATAAACTAAAGAATGCTGTTGATATTGACGCCGGTATCGAAAAGGCACAGGAAACCACCATTGGCACAGATGTACCTGTGGTAATTGGTTCGGTACAAAGCATGTCCGGAAAAAGACTGGATAGTTTTCCGGTAGATTATTTTACCCATATTATCATCGATGAAGCACATCATGCAACCAGCGCTACTTATGAGACAGTGCTCAAACATTTTCCGGATGCCTATGTACTTGGAGTAACTGCAACACCAAACAGAGCAGATCAGAAATCACTCGCCAGAGTATTTGATAGCACCGCATTCGAGTATAACTTAAAAGACGCCATTAAAGATGGATATTTAAGTCCGATCAAAGCACAATGTATTCCACTGGAATTGGATATTTCCCGTGTGGCTGTAAATGCAGGCGATTATGCTCCGGGAGAGATAGCAAATACTTTGGATCCTTATCTGGAACAGATTGCAGTAAAGATGGAAACCTATTGTAAAGGCAGAAAAACCATTGTATTTACTCCACTGGTAAAGACCAGTAAGACCTTTCGTGATATTTTATCCGAACATGGATTTTCTGCTGTGGAAGTGAATGGACAGAGCAGTGATAGGAAAGAAGCATTGGAAGGTTTTGCAAATGGTACTTATGATGTCCTCACGAATGCCATGTTGGTGACAGAAGGCTATGACGAGCCAAGTGTAGACTGTATTGTTTGTTTACGTCCCACACAGTCCGAAAGCTTATATCAGCAGATTGTAGGTAGAGGTACCAGACTCTGCGAGGGGAAAAAGGACCTGCTGCTTTTGGATTTCCTATGGCTTACCGGGAAACATAAATTATGTAAACCCGCTGATTTATTTGCGTCTGATGAAGAAATTGCAAAGAAAATGTGCGGTCTGATCGATGAGTCTAAGGATCCATTAGATCTTATGGATTTAGAAGAAGATGTCATCACTGAGATCAATCGGGATAGAGAAGAAGCACTTGCAAGACAACTGGATGCCTTAAAGCGTCAGAAAGCACAGTATATTTCCAGCTTACAATTCTTTGCTTCCTTGGAACAGTTAGATGATCTTTTCGCAGCACCGATTTATGCATGGGAAAGAGAGAAGCCTACTACAAAACAGCTCCTTGCGATTGAAAAATTTGGACTGGATAGCAGTAAGGTAGAAACAAAAGGGATTGCTGCAAAAATACTGGATATTTGCTTCCAGAGAAAAGAAGATGGCTTATCTACGGTAAAACAGATTAAATTGTTAGAGCGATATGGATTTGTACATGTCGGCAAATGGACCTTTGAGGAAGCCAATGCCATGATAGACAGACTTGCAAAGAATCATTGGAAAGTACCATTTAATATTAGGGTGTCCACTTACAAGCCAATGAGACTTAGAGAAGAGAAAAAATGATTTTAAACATCTCTGAATTCGAGGGATTTAAACCATCTCAACACAGAGAAACAGTGGGGAAGAAAATGCGCAAAGGACAAATTAAATTAGTTGAAAATGTAAAAAAGATCTATGGAGAACAGAATAACATTGTTGCTTTTTTTGAAAACTCCGAAATGCCACTTAACAGATTAAACTCCATTTATCGTATACTTAAATGTATCAATAAAGAAGAGTTATTCTGCCTAAATGCAGATGAATTACAGGAAATTATTGTGAAAATAGATAATCATGCAGAGAAATTATATTTTGCATTGATGTATCATATTAGATATAATGATTCTGTAATTCACCATGTTTCTTTTCAGGAATTTGAAGAGATTTATAATTATATTGAATCTCCAGAATATTGCAAAGAAACATTGAATGTGTACGAATATTGCGAAACATTTGCACAGGCAAAAGCAGTAATTGCAAAGTGTCCAATAGGTTTTGATTTGGATGATTTTGTACATTCATTTGAACGTGTTATTATAGCCAAAAGATTCCATGCGAATATAGATGAAGTTATGCCATATGTAATGGAGTCTCTTTCGTTATCTGAGGAACAAAGAGACAGATTGTATGCTTTTTCTGCCTGGGGATGGTCTTTGGATTTGATCCGTAAATATCATTATGATATACAATCTTATAAAAAGACAATAGCCAGTATTATGCTTTCCGGATGTGATATGCAGAATTTTGACAAGGAATCATGGGAGAGAGATGTTTATTATCAAAATCATTTTCCGATATCTCTCGAAGAAAAAGAGAAATTACAATCATTAAATCTACAATCGAATATAGAAATTTATAGAGAAACGTTTTATAAAAAAGTTTCATTCTCGAAAAATGCTATAACGATTCATTTGATGAAATATGATTCGTTTAAATGGAACGATAATTCCAGACTTGATTATGGCAAAAAAGATAGATCGGATAAAATTGTATATTTTTATAATACCGGTGAATTTTATAAGGAAATAAAAGAAAAATCAATCTTAATTCCAATTAATTTGCGAGAAATTATGAAATTGATTTCTGTTTATGGAAGTACGATTACCGATTTTCTTTATCCATATTTTGAAATGTTAGCAGAGGATAATAAAATTTATCTGGATGTTCTTAGAATTATGAAAAATACTAAGAATGATAATAAATATCATACCTGTATTCCTCCGATCCCTCTTTCTGAATTCAAAGGCAAACATACTTTAAAAGAGGTTATGACGTCTTATTATAAAAATACAGAAGATATTCCTTGGAACAAAGTAGATATTAAGATTTGTTATGCATATTTCAAATTACGAAAAAGGATTGAGCCTGCTGGATATACTATTTTATGGAATTGGCTAAATGACCATCAGCAATCACTTACAGTTTTAAATTGCGTATTTGTCGAAATCTTAATGAACCGTTTTAATGAAAACAGTTATTGGGAGAATATAAGTATTTATGGTAAAAACCAAAAAGTGACAAAAGAAACGGTAAGATATACAGTACAAGATTATATTAATTTTTGTCATACATTACACAAAAAGATACGTTTGACATTTACAAGCGCAAAAAAGATGAAAGAGTTCCATGATGACTATGCTGTAATTATAAAAAACAAATACACTCCAACAATCACAATTCCAAAAAATACAAAGTTTAAGGAATTAGAAAAATTATTACCTGCAGACGAATTTACATGGATTAAAACAAAATATAAAATTATAAAAGAGGGCGTAGAAATGCACCATTGTGTTGCAACTTATGCTGATCTGGTAAATAAAGATGTTTGCGCAATTTATGGATTTATCAAAAAAGATAATCATCAAAGATATACGATTGAATTCAGAAAAGACAAAAATGGATATTATATCGAACAGATGCAATCTATGTGTGATCGAGGCTATATAGAGGAAGATTACGCTTATGTACAATCATTATTAAATAAAAACAGAAAATATAAAGCAGCGTAAAATTTCTCGTCATATGGTAATGTCTATTTTTTCTTTCCTGCCAGGGGAAGCACCGCAGGCATTATATATTGTAGTTTTTTCAATACATAATGATAAAATATAACCATCTTTGAAAAGAATTTATACATATATAAATAGAAAATACAGCTCATGTTATTCAATTGACGAATATATGAAATATACACTAATCTTTAGACTAGGGATGTTTAAACAAAATAAAAAAAGGAAGGTAATATAATTTGAAAAATACGATGAACCAAAATACTGAATATGAAGTCAAGAAAAAACAAATAAAGGAGTTATTGAACGAATTCGATGTTTATATGCATAATGTCTGTCATACATCGATAGATGAACATGTTTTGCTTTATGAACATTGGCGTGAACTTATAAGCAGTATTGATGATGTACTAAACTATACACCAGAACAATTATGCGATATGTATAAAAGAACAGCCAGACTGGAAAATAATACTGTAATTAATAATTTACAACCAATGACACCATATAGAATAACAAAGGAAAGTTCCGACCACACTTTTTCAGTAGATGATGTTATTTGGATTTCTGAGAATGGAGATATTAATAGTGTTCAGGGAAGTGGTTGGATTACGCCCTCTGAATATCAAAAGGAAAGCTTGGATTTTGAATGTGTAGAAGCCCCTGATTATGAAGTACTTAAATATGGAAATAGCGAAGTGTGTCAAATAAAAGAAGTGGAGAAAGATTTTGATGATTAACATAACCATGTATTTGTGACATAAAAGGAGACAAATAAATGAATAGTATTACTGCAGAAGTATTAAAACAAACCTTATTTGATAAAGGATTGGAATCTATCCAAGATTTTTTGGGATATGAAATCGATCCAAAAGAAAATAAAGACGTTATTGATCGTAGGATGGATGAAGCTTTAGACCAGATATCAGAAACAGAATTTGATGAATTTTGTAGAAAAAATGGAGTATATGAAGAAGAATGGAAAGAAATTTGGATGTAAGTACCCCATAGCTCCATATTCTATTTTCACATAATATTATAAACTGACAACTCTTATAAACATAAGAAATTTAATAAATTACTATTGAAAATTACCATTTTTCCATTATTTTTTGACATAAGTAAGTAGGCAATTAGTGCCTGCTTATTTTTTTATGCAGATAGGAGGAAACCTATGAGTCGAACATTTAAAAAAGGAGATTATGTAAATGTAAACAGTGACCTGGGATATTTCTGGGCGGAAGTTACAAGTGATGTAGATGCGAAACAGAGATTAGCGCCTGTACGGATTGATATTTCTGAGGAAAATATCCATAGCATCTTAAATATTCACAAAGAGTACGTACATGATTTACGGGAATATGTAGAGACGAAATGTAAAAATTTCAATTTGGATCCGGCAGATATTTCAGATACAGAAATAGAGGAAATCCAAAATAAAATAAAACAAACCTGTGCCGGAAAAGAAACACCACTCGAAGTAGCAAGAGATATCGTATTTGATACAGTATATGATTTCTTATTTGACAAAAGAGAAAAAATGGAAGAACAGGAGAGGGAATGATCTATGAATACAGAATTAGATGATCTCATCGGCGTAGACTATGGAGAAGAATATTATCCAAGTCGCCAGATGACAGTCATTAAAAAAGATGGAACTGCAGATCCTTTTAATGTACAAAAAGTATTAAATGCAGTATCAAAATCAGCATTTCGTGCTTCTGTTACCTTTACAGAAGTGGAGCGCAGAAAGATTTGTGAAAATATCATTTCACGAGTGGATGCTTTACCTGGAACAGAGATTTCAATTGCGATGATGCATAATATCGTAGAACAGACACTGGACTTGATAAATCCTGTAGTTGCGAAGAGTTATAGAGACTATCGCAACTATAAACAGGATTTTGTAAAGATGCTGGATGAGGTTTATAAAAAGAGCCAGTCCATTATGTATATTGGAGACAAAGAGAACTCTAATACGGATTCCGCTTTAGTATCCACAAAACGTAGTCTGGTATTTAATCAGTTAAACAAAGAATTATATAAAAAGTTCTTTTTAACTACGGAAGAATTACAGGCATGTAATGATGGATATATTTATATCCATGATATGTCCGCAAGAAGAGATACCATGAACTGTTGCCTTTTTGATGTTGGTAATGTATTAAAAGGCGGTTTCGAGATGGGAAACGTCTGGTATAACGAACCTAAGACATTGGATACTGCATTTGATGTGATTGGAGATATCGTATTATCAGGAGCCAGCCAGCAATACGGAGGATTCACTGTTCCCGAGGTAGATAAGATTTTAGCACCTTATGCAGAAAAATCATATACAAAGTATTACAATGAATATCTTGCTATTTTGCAGGAGAATGGCATTACAGAAAATGTGAAAGCTGGCGCAGATGCCTATGCAATGAAAAAAGTAAAACGGGATTTCATGCAGGGCGTTCAGGGCTGGGAATATAAATTTAATACCGTTTCCAGCAGCAGAGGAGATTATCCTTTTATTACCATGACATTTGGTATTGGCACGAGCAGATTTGAAAAGATGGCGTCTATTGCAATGTTAGATGTCAGACGCGAAGGACAAGGAAAAAAAGACCGTAAAAAACCGGTATTATTCCCGAAACTGGTATTTTTATATGATGAAAATCTACATGGTCCCGGAAAGCCATTAGAGGATGTGTTTGAAGCAGGCATCAAATGTTCTGCAAAGACTATGTATCCGGATTGGCTGAGTTTAACAGGAAACGGATATGTGCCAAGCATGTATAAACAATATGGCAGAGTAGTATCACCAATGGGATGTAGAGCATTTTTATCGCCTTGGTATGAAAGAGGTGGTACACATCCAGCAGATAAGGATGATAAACCAATTTTTGTAGGTAGATTTAATATCGGTGTAGTTTCTCTTCATTTACCGATGATTTTAGCAAAAGCAAGACAGGAAAACAAAGACTTTTATGATGTATTAGATTATTATCTGGAATTGATCCGTAAATTGCATATCCGTACTTATGCATATTTAGGAGAAATGCGTGCATCCACAAATCCACTTGCTTACTGCGAGGGAGGGTTTTTAGGTGGTCATCTAAAGCCATCGGATAAAATCAAACCATTGTTAAAACCTATGACTGCCAGCTTTGGTATTACCGCATTAAATGAATTACAGGAATTGTATAATGGAAAGTCTCTGGTAGAAGATGGTACATTTGCAGTAGAAGTCATGGAATATATCAACGCAAAAGTAAATCAGTTTAAGGAAGAGGATGACATCCTTTATGCCCTCTATGGCACGCCTGCAGAAAATTTATGCGGATTACAAATTAAACAATTCCGTGAGAAGTATGGAGTAATTCCGAATGTATCAGATAGACCATATGTATCGAATAGTTTTCACTGTCATGTAACAGAAGATATTACACCGATTGAAAAACAGGATTTGGAACATAGATTCTGGAATACAATGAATGGTGGAAAGATACAGTATGTGAAATATCCTGTAAACTATAATATCGAAGCGATTAAAACTTTGGTACGTAGAGCAATGCAGATGGGATATTATGAAGGGGTAAATTTATCCTTAGCATACTGTGATGATTGTGGCCATCAGGAATTAGAGATGGATGTGTGTCCAGTATGTGGCAGCAGAAATCTAACAAAAATCGAAAGAATGAATGGGTTGACTATTAATGCACAAAAAAATGTAGCATAAATGATAAATAGCCCATGTAAAACCGGCTAAACTGCGGGAAACTCCCCATAACCTCAATCTGCTACAACGCAGTCGGAAACGACAATCGTGAATGCGGTACAGATTTTAAATCTCAAGGTAAAAACGCTAGAAACCATAAAAAATGATTGAGTCAGGGACAACCGAGGATGCAAGTTCCTCAGACGCAACGAAACTCTTTAACAGGTAAAGCTGATGGAGGACGCTCAGAGACTATAATGGCGGACATTTGATGGTAGAAAGGAAACACCTATCGAAGTAAATGAAAATGCTGTTGTCATGTTATTATTAAAAGGATATACAGCTCCACAAATACAAGAAAAAACAAACTTAAAACCACAACAAATATATAAAATAAAATATAAATATAATCTGGGATATCATATCAATCCAACTTTTAATTTTGACGATTTACAGAATCAAATTCTTTTAAGTGGTATATTAGGTGATGGAAACTATAAACCAAATGGTAAATATGGATACTATTACAGAGAAAGCCACGCAGAAGATCAAATGCAGTATTTAAAATGGAAAGCTGATAAATTATCAGAATTTATATCAAAATCGGGCGTACACGAAATTAAAGGTCGTGGATACAATAAACAAAAATTATACGAATTTATTACAAGAACAAGTAGTAGTTTTGCAATATATGCAGAAATGCCACTTGAAGATGTAATAAAAAATTTGGATATCCGAGGATTAATATTGTTTTATTTAGATGATGGTTGGCTTACAGAACATAAAAACATCTTAATATGTGGTGGTGCATTAACATTGAAACAAAAAGAATTAATTATAAATAAATTTCAGGAATACGGTTTGCAATCTTGTCATTTAACAAAAAGAGAAGAGTTTGCTTTTTCTAGTAAAGAATACAATATAATAAAAGAATATGCATTAAATTTTCTACCTAATGATTTAGACGTTGTAACTAAGAAATTTAAGTTCTAAATCCATCAAATGTAATTGTATAGTCCACTCCCCTAAGATTTATAAATATCGGGAATACCGAGGGTATTAAGGATTTATCTTACTCCAGAGTACATGGAGATACCAGATTAAATGATGCTAAGATGGCGGAAATCGCTGATCGAAAAAGCATGTAGTGGTAATAACAAAATAAACGAAATAAACAAAATAAACAGGACTCTAAATTATAGTTTGGAGTCTTGTTTTATTTTAAAATTGCGGCACACTTGTCAAAGAAAAATAGAAGGAGTAAAATAACAGCAATCAAAATAATAACTTATAGTCTTAGGAGATATAACTATATGAATTTATATAACTGGGGGAAAATAAATAAAACAAATATAGAAGCATATGTACAAAATAAAGACTATAAAGGATTACTGAATGAATATTATACTATGTCAGGAATGTCTTTAACGCAATTATCAAAATCCTTTCAGTGCTCCAGACGTGCATTGGGTAGATATTTATCTGGGGAACGTCAAGTACCATTTGCAATCGTTAAAATAATGCTACAATCAGTAGAAGTCGAAGCAAAATCAGCAGATGATAATTCTGATGACAATGGAATGTTTGTTTGGTATGGAGATAAGGATACTTTATTTAATATTATGCGAGCTTATCGTGTTTTACATTTTAAATGGAACCAGTTTGACGCTGCATGTAATTTAAACATACCAATCGAAAAATTATCCGAATATGAAAGCGGAAAACGTAAAATTCCAATTACAGATCTGCAGAAAATTATGGAAGTTTATGGATTAAAATTGGAGGAATTATTTCCCGCACTGGTTTCATATGATGGAAGAAAAACATTTTTACCACTAAAACCTGTTAGTATATTTGAAATTGATGGTGTAAAATATAACCTGCTTGAAGATGAAATACCATTATATGTTAATCCAGAAAATGAAGAATTACTATTATGGCCAAGTTTTCCAATTATGCGATATGATAAAGATGGTACAGCACTATTAAATTATATGCCAAAAGAATTAACAATAGACGAATATGTAAATACAGATGATTTAATTTTTTTGAAAGAAGATTTAGAGACATATTACGAATATGATTTTGAGGAAAAGAAACTGCCGCCGGTGTATAAACACCTGTTGGAAGAAACAAGTGATAAAGGATATACACGAAAATTATATGAAAGAAAAGTTTATAAAATAACATTTTTAGACGATTATAAAGTAAAATTAGATATTAGTCCCAAAACCATTACATTTGATTTACGTGATTATGTTTTTTCAGATAGTATATGGTATTCGATGCTTCAAGATGAAACATATTTTAATCAGGGAAAGCTACAATATGTCGGAGATGAAATCTATCAAAATCTGTGTATTGTATGGCCAGACGGACAATATGTTCGTATCATCGAATTATATTCAGATAAATATCCATCTAAGTATTTAGCTCAGAAACGCGCAATAACATCAAATACAATTTATGAAAACTGGACATTATACAAATAAAGCGAGAAAATCCTCGCTTTTATTTTGCCCTTTTTTGCGGTTTTTTTATACATATATAAGTAGAAAAAATAATATTAGGAGGATTTATAAATGAAAGTTGCGAGTACTCACGAGTTAATTGAAAAATTACAGGCATATGAAAAAGAGAATGGCATTGGAGCGATTATCGAAATCGGTACTTATTGTGCCGGAGATAGAGAAAATCAGTATGTAATCGAAATTGCGAATGATTCTAATAGAAACAGGGTATTTATACACGATGATAATTATAAAGAGACCAAAATTGATATTTCTGCAGTATCAGATGATGAACTATTCCCCGACAGATGAAAGAACAACATATGTAAATAAAGAAGATATAATTTCTCAAAAATACACCAAGTTTCTTTAGATGATTGGAGGAATAAAATGGAATTATTAAATGAATATTCAGAAAAATATGGATTAAAAGAAGTTGTAAATGACTATAACGAGCATAGACAAACAAAAGAAAATAGCATTGTATTCTCTAACGGATGGGTTGCTTCCATCATAAAAAATGATGGCATTGATGTTTATCATCCAAACGGAAAACATACCAAAGAATATAGATCAGACAAAAAATATTCAGTTGCGATGTGTGATTATAATGGATATTTTGACTGGGTTTTATTGAATCAATACGGAGCAATTGAAGGTTGTATTTATTGCGACACAGAATTAGAGATTTTGATTGCTTGCGAAACAATTAGGAGACTTTAAAGAAACCACAATAAAATGAGGATTTCCAACACTCAGGATTTGTTATAAGGAGATATATATTATGGTAAGAATTAAAGATGGAAATTATATAGCAATATTCCACGATAGAATGATTGAAGTAAAAGCAGATTCAAAAAAAGATGCTTATAATAAAGCAAAAAGATATTTTGAATCCAGAGAACATAGAGAATTATTTGATGGTGAGCTAAAAGTGTGTCAGATACCATCTATGATAGGTGTTCTTGATGAGTAAATGAAACGATGATTTAGAGAGGAAATATTATGAAACATATAAAATTAATTAAAAAAATTTGTGAAGCATTTTTATTTTTTCTAATGGGAAATTTAATAAGAATAGCGTTTTCAGAGCAGTTAAATTATATAGACAATATATTTCTTATCACTTGCGTCATAATATTTATGGTCTATGTATTAATTATAAGAAGTACGGAAGAAAACAATTAAACCATCGAATCGATGATTTACTGTCGTAGAAAGAGAGGGAAATGTTTTGAAAAAGTCAGATTTAAAAACAGGAATGATTGTTAGAACTGAACATAATAGATTTGGTGTAATCGAGTTAGAAGAAAATAGAATAGATTTTTGTTATCAGCCTGATTTTTCAGATGAATATAAAAATCTTGAAAAAATATCTATGGATGATTTGATTGAAATTAATGGTGCTTTAGGAATTGGAGGATATGTGACGAAAGAATTAAAAGAACAGATGCCGGATTTATTTCAAGAAGATGAAATTGGAGATCCTTTTTGGTGGTATGAAATTGTTGCTGTATATACACTGAATAAAATTTATGATATCTAAGGAGTTGATAACAAAATTTCAGCAATTTAGGATAGAGGGAGAAAATGAAGAAATGGTTTGATGACTGGTAGGGTGAATGATTTTACAATTACCTTGTTAAATTATACGAAAAATAATTAACTCAATAAAACGGAATTTCAGAAAGAAAGGAAAAATATTATGAAAATAAAATCTGCTGGTGATTTTGACCTTTTCAAAAGATTAGATGAAATTGACGGCGAACTGCAAGATTTTCATATTTCTGCTTATAAGTGTGATTTATTATACAAAGAACAAAATAGTTTAAAAACTGAACTACGACAAAGAGGATATAAGATAAACCCTGATGGAAAAGAGAAGGATGCTGATAACAATCTTACGGCAAAAACATCTTTTGATAAACAGGAGATGATAGAAGAGTTAGGAGAAAAGGAATAATATGAGAATATCAAAATATACGCGAAATGAAAAAGAAAGAACTCTGCATATTTGGATTCCATTGTTTGAAGAAAAACTGGATGATCAGCATTTCTTTTGTGAACAACCACATATGTATCTGATTGTATGGGATAAATGGGATAGCAAGAAAAAGTGTAATAACTTATGGGCAAAATTAGGTATTGGTGATATGGATGATTTCGATTATACCTGTGAATTTGAGCATCCCACACCGGAACTTATCCATGAAGTTATTAACTGGATGTTGGACCATGAATATGCCACTATCTCTGATATGGACGATGTTATAAAAATAGTAGATGCTTTTCAAAAGCAACCGGTTAAAAAGAGAAAAAGACATTGAGGAGATATGGATATGAGTAAAACCGAGACAAAGGATGTTATTGTATTTACAAACAAAGAAGAGTTAGATACTTATAACGAAATGCTGCTGAATGGATTTATGAAATATCTGATTAATAGACAAAAGAAAAACCATGATGTAGTCCATGTCGGGGCAAAAGTTTTACTGATGCAGAATGAGGATTTTGTAAAAGATTTTCTTACCAATTTAAAAATTGCAGAAAAAACAGAAAACAAGGAAGAAATTTTTATTTATGAAAAATAATGTAAAGACTTCAGAACGAGATTATTTTGAAGATACCAAAAAAAATTATGAAAAAATAAAAAATATAGTGCCACGTATAGAAACAAAAGAAATTAGAATTGATGAAAACAAACATAAGTCTATTATCATTTTTGATAAAAAATCTGATAATAATATTTGCATAAGTAAATAATAATAAAAAAGAGGGATTGTCTTAAATTGACAATCCCTCTTTTACTTACTTAGAAACAGATACTTTCAGAATTTCTCCACAAATATCATCTTCTAAGATATAAATATTTGTAAATTTACCAGTCTTTAATGCAGCTTCTTTTTCCTGATATCTGGCTAATACGTCTTCATAGATTTCAGCAGTTGTAAAATAGAAACCAAGCTGCTCTACACTATATAGAGCTTTCCCCAGATCATTGGCAAAATCGTCAGGAGTAGTGAAAAACTCTGTCTTTGTTGCATAAGTCTTTAAGTATTCCGTTCTTTTGCTGCCAGGGACAGCCTTTTTAACTTCGATTCGAATGTTCATGCCTGTGCTTCCTCCTGTTTCTTTAACTCTGGTACATCCACAATAGAGAGGATACCTTTTTCAGTAAGTCTGGATACTGCGGTATCAAAATCCACACCAGCAACAACTGCTGCCATCAGCGCATTATCAATGAGTGTAGCATTTTCATATTCTTCAGTTTCCAGATAATGGAGGATACGATTTTTATCCACACGGAGTACAGCGACATCTTCCGGATAAGGATTTTTCTTTTTGGGAATTCTCTTTTGTAATTCCGCCACGGATTTTGCTGTATCAATTACCTGCATTTTAGATTTGGAAGTAACAAATACATATTGTGATTTACTCATTTGTTTTACCTGCTTTCTTTATTTTTTATATGTATATATGTAAAATTATTTTTAAAATTTTTAAAAAGAGAACGGATTATTTTGAAAAAATTTTACATATAATAAGAGAGATGATATGATTAAAACAAAAAATGAGACAATGCTTGGATTGATATAGAGGAACCTGAATAGGAAAATGAACTATGGTTAGATAGGTGGTTTTACGGTTTTTTTAGACATATATAGATAGGAGGTAGTACAGAATGATTTTAACAGGCTATGGATTTAAAAAAGAAATTTCAAATAATAATGATACTACCTATTGTCTGATTACTAATGTAATGAAAAACACCAGTTGGGTAGATATTGCAAAATTAACCATAAAAACATTACATATGAAAGATGATGCTATTTTAACAAATGCTTATGATATTTTTGGAAATAGACTTCATGATCAGCTTGGTTTTTATGTGCGTAATGAACTGACAGAAGGTAATCCATACTTTTATGATAAAGTCAGAAATGCGATGTTAGATTTTGCAAATATTTTCAAAGCAAACGGAATTATGGAGGATATGACGAGTAAAAAAGCGCAGGGTATTTGAAAAAATATCCTGTATTTTTCTATTTTTACGGATTTTTTATACATATAAATATAGACTCGTATATCAAAGGAGAAAAAATATGTTAAGAGTAGCAAAATTTGATAAAGTAAGTTTTAATCAGTTTAAGGAAGGTATGCTGGATGTAAAGCCCCATCTTAATGAGGAAGAAATCCAGAAAAGCTATGATGCGATTACATTACCTAAGAGAGCAACCACTGGCAGCGCAGGATATGATTTCCGTGCACCCTATGATATTACGTTAGCTCCGGGACAGACAGCAAAAGTACCTACTGGTATTCGTGCAAAGATGGAGCCTGGCTGGGCATTAATGCTTTTCCCGAGGAGTGGACTTGGATTTAAGTTCCGTATGCAGTTAAATAATACAGTTGGTATCGTAGATGAGGATTATTTCTATTCCGATAATGAGGGACATATCTTCGCAAAGATTACAAATGATTCCAATGAAGGTAAATTATTGCAGGTAAAGGCAGGCGATGGTTTCATGCAGGGTATCTTTATGCCATTTGGTGTCACTGTTGATGATGATGTCGATGGTGTAAGAAACGGAGGATTTGGCAGCACTACTAAGTAGTGCTGTCTTTTCATAAATAAAAATATGGATAGGAAAATTGGGGAATCTAAACAGACAAGAGGAGAAATATGGCAGGAAGAAAAAAGACATCCCCTTATATTTATGGAAACACAGCAAGGAGCTTACAAGAAGAATTAAATGCTCCAAGAAAAATATTATCGAATGAAACCAGAAAGAATAGAGAGAAAGCCCATCATATGAATATTGGCTACATCCTTTTTCTATCAGGGGCGTTGTTTATCTGTGCTATTTTTTTAATTGGATATGTACAAAAACAGTCTGAATTAACAGCGAAGAGCGCACAGGTCTCTAAAATGGAAAAGGAATTAAATACGATGAAGCTTTCTAATGATGAAGCATATGCCCAAATTCAAAGTAATATAAATCTGGAAGAAATTCGTAGGATTGCGATTGAGGAACTCGGTATGTCCTATGCAGAAGAAGGACAGGTAATCCTTTATCAGGGAAATAAAAAAGATTATATGCATCATGTAACCGAGGATAAATAAGAGGAGAAGATTAATATGAATAAAAATTAATTAAAACCATATACAGAAAATCCTTGACTACCAAAAAAAGAAAGAACAAGAAGGAACTGCACAGTTTATCAGAAGCAGTCAAAGATGGATTTCAAGCAGCCAGTCCAATAGAGGTAGTCAACTTCATAGATAATGGTAACGAAGCATAAAACAAGCAACAGGAAAGGATTAGTAGTATGAACAAGCTGATAGAAAACAGACGAAGTGTAAGAAAGTATAAAGACATACCTTTAGATAAGAAAGTAATTAACGAAATATTAAAAGCAGGTAGATTAGCACCTTCAGCAAAGAACAGACAGCCTTGGAACTTTGTAGTTTTACAGGGAGACAGCAAAAATGAAGTGGCAAACTTAATGTTAAAATATGCAGACGAACCTGAAAAATTAGCTTTAGAGACAGAAAAGCAGAAATGCAAGAGTAGTGTTAAAAGTACAGCTAAAGTAATTTTACAAACACCTGTATTGGTGTTGGTGTTTAAGGAAAAAGCAGAGGAATGGAACATAGGTGACAATTTATCAATAGGTGCTTGCATTGAAAATATGTTGTTACAAGCACTTGAATTAAATGTGGATTCTTTATGGATAAGAGATACATACTGTGTAGCTAAAGAGTTAGCAGAAAAATATAACCAGGACAAAGAATTGGTTTGTTCAGTAGCTTTTGGATATGGAGCAGAAGCACCTGATGCAAGACCTCGTAAACCAATGAAAGATATAGTTACCTGGATTCAGTAAAAGTTAGACGGATAAATTAAATAGTGATGTTAAAAATAATTACCTATGGTGCAATAATAGGTAATTTTCCAATTTAATTATGGAAAACGGCAATATGAAATTTTTAAGTTTTATGTGGAGAAGGAACCGCACAGTTTCATATAGATTTAGAACGAGGAGAAATAGTATATGGATAGAGAAATTTATAAACAAAAATTTATGGAAGCGGATTCTAGTAGAATGCCTGTCTCCGAATTTCAGAAAATCATTAACGACTCTATTTATCCAGCAACCGGTTTTCAAAGAGGATATAATAATTTGCTGATCGCTATCGAAGAATGCGCAGAACTCATCGAAAGTTTCGGCGAATATGTATCCGGAAAAGAGAAAAGTAAATATGGAGTATATGAAGAATTAACAGATGTTTATTTAGCGCAGCATTATGTAATGGATATTCTTGGAATTGACGAAAAGAATATCAAATTGAATACAAAGCATATGACAGAAATAGATGTGTTCGTATCATTAAGTAAATTGCAGTTCAGTCTTGCAAAATATATGCGTAAAGCAGAAAACCTCCCCTGGCAGGAGAAAAACCAGATGATGCAGCAGATTACCGAAGATTTATCCGGCGTTAAACAGAGCTTATTGTTTATACAGGGATATATGATGATGACAAAAGAGGAACTGTTCAAATCGATCAATGTCGTCATGGATAGACAGAAGAGCAGAAACAAATTACAAGATCCACTGGGGTTGCAAAAGAATACGGAACAGATGGTGGAAAGAGAGTAGCGAATATATCACATATTATATAGATAGCTACAAGCAGATACTTTCTGATTATATGGATCCATAAGAGAATTGGAAACTTTATATTTTATTTAAAAAAAATACAAAAATCAAAATTAATTTGACATATAACCATAGGAGGAGAGACCTATGGTAAAAGAATATACAGAAATATGGAATAGCTTTCAAATTAGGGAACCTGTATTTTTAACAGGCAAAAAGGATCCTTATATGTTTGATTTGGTGAAATGGGAAGATCATGACCCTATAGAGGTAACCGAATTACGTACAGGAAAAAAGAAAATATCTACGAGATCTTGTTTCACGGTTGGAACAATCATATGGGATACCAGAGAACCCGGATTTGAATTTGAAAGCTGTGGACTAAGATTTTTAGAAAATTATGTGGAAGGCTTAAATCAATTTGTTTTAGACTTTTGTGAGAAACAGACACCAAAAATGATAAAACAGATGGAAAAAGAAAGAGGCTGGTAAGAAAAATTACCACTTTTTTTATATTTTTTGACATAAATAGATAGGGAAATTATTCCCTATTTATTATAGTTGGAGGAGGAAAATATATGCTAATAAAAAATAATGAGCATCTGTTCGTTGATGTTGATTCTAAAAAGGGATATGTAATACGACTAAAAGGACATGAAGGAGCAACATTTACAGTTACAGAAAATTCAACTGTAGTTGTTGGACAATCAGGAAAGTATGAGTATACGAAAGAAGAACTTAATTTATTACAAGCCGAAATATCTGCAGGAATGGCATATATGGAAAACGTAAGACAAAATGGCTACCCGACATTGCGAGATGTGTATTGTAAACCAGAACCGAATTGTGTTTATGAAGATGAACGTGGAAATATTATTCTTTATTTTGGACAAGGGAAATTTATAGAGGAAAAAAGTAAAAATAATAGAACTGGCTATGAATATATATGCGGAAAAATAAAACGATACAATTATCCTAATGATAAATTAAATTTAGATTGGCTCTATGTAAAAGAAAATGGCACTATTTATATGGAGAACGGAGACGATAGTTGGATAAACATTGAAAATACAAGTACACCACCAAAGAAATTGGTAAAACTTTTATATGTATTGCCTGAAAATTGCACAGAAATGCAAATATTACATAATGTACACTATTCAGAATGTTCGTATATAGATGATATAAAATGGGAAAAACATTGGGAAAATAGACAGACTGGAATTCCGGAAAAAAGATTATTGCCATATTCCGAACCTAATATAAAAGATGATATTTTTGAAAGAGATTAATAAATAAAACCACTTTTTTAATATTTTTTTACATAGATAGATAGGTGATTATACCTGTCTATTTTTTTATTTTATGAGGGAAAACTATGATAAACTTTGCAAATGATTTTGAACTATTCAACAATAAAAACCTTGGTAGCGTCCGCACCGCACTCGATCAGGATGGAAATATCTGGTTTGTAGCAAAAGATGTGTGTGATGTATTAGGTATCGTAAATAATAGAGATGCTATGAGTCGATTAGATGAAGATGAAAAGGATACAATAGATCCACATATTTTCACTGTCGGTAATACCGACACAGAAAATAGAAGAGGATCAGAACTATCTATCATTAATGAATCCGGAATGTATACCTTAGTACTCACTTCCAGAAAACCGCAAGCAAAGGAATTTAAAAAATGGCTGACACATGAGGTAATTCCTACTATCAGACAGCATGGAGGATATATTTATGGTCAGGAAATGTTGGAAACAAAAGACCAGAAGGAAATCAAAGAGAAGCTCTCTGAGTTATCCGAAAAGGTAAAATACTTGCGTGTACGTAGACGACAGTTGCGTAAACAGGTATCGAATTTGCAGGAGAATAAAAAGAAATTGCGGAAACAGGTAAACAATCTAAATGAATACGCAGATCTTTATGAGGATTTATTTGAAAAGGCTCAGGCAGATTATGTCGTTGCAATGGAAGAGAATGAGTATCTACGAGATAAAGTAGAGAAGCTACGTCATCCAGAAGATTATCCGGCGAAAAATGAGACATCTCAAAAATATTTTGTAATGTCAGATGGCAGGGTATCATTTGCCGGAAAAGAAGATTTCGATTTTGAAAGATAAATATGCAAAAATCTCAAATTTGTAAATATTTTTGACATATATAAATAGGAAACAATATAAAACAAAGGAGATTAGATTTATGAATTATCATAATATTACAAAGGATGACATGTTAAACGGCGATGGGCTACGTACCGTTTTATGGGTCGCAGGATGTAGCCATCATTGCCCGGAATGTCAGAATCCTATTACCTGGGATGCAAATGGAGGCATTCTTTTTGATGAAGCTGCGAAACAGGAGTTATTTGCGGAGCTGGAAAAAGATTATGTAGCCGGGATTACTTTTTCCGGTGGAGATCCTTTAAATGAAGCAAATGTAGAAACCTTATTATCCTTAGCAAAAGAGATCAAAGAAAGATTCCCAAACAAAACTATGTGGATCTATTCCGGATATACTTGGGAGCAGGTAATGTATCCTATTATTACCGATGATTTTAATCCTGCCAGGGATATGTATTTGCAGGCAAGACGGGAATTAGTTTCTATTTGCGATGTATTTTGTGATGGACGTTATGTAAAAGAATGCAGAGATGTAAATAAGCCTTGGGTAGGTAGTGATAACCAGAGAGTGATTGACGTACAGAAATCCTTAAACGAAGGCACTGTTTGCCTGCACGGGGATACCAAAGACGATTTTGAGAGAGAGTAAATAAATATGAAACCACAGGAATTCACTAAACGAACATTGAAAGGTAATAGGTAGATAAAAATGGCAAAAGCAATAACAACTTATGTTAAAGGTATTAAATGTGATAATGAGGAATGTGGATGGAAAGATCCGACAGTTCCATATGAAGATTATCCAAAATATATTGACAAACCATGTCCATGTTGTGGAGCAAATCTACTTACAAGACAGGACTATCTTGTAACAAAAAGAATTATTGAGATATCCAAGTTATTTGGAAACATCGAAGTGCCAGATAATGAAGTAAATACACTTATGCGTGTCAATATGAATGGAAAGAACCAAATTTCGTTAGATATTTCCCAAATTGATTCTGAAACAAAAGATGAAATAATTTCCGATTTCGAAAAATAATGCAATTGCGGAGGTAAAAGAATGAAACAAAATGATATCAAAAACCAATTGGATTTTCGTGTTTTCAGATACTGATTGAACCAAAAAAATCTAGCATAATGTGCTAGATTTTTTATCGAAAGCAATGCCGCCATTGCTTAGCGCTCTTAAGAGCAATTCGTCTGTTATTGGAATTATACTAGCAATTTGGATAAATGTCAAGAGATTTATAATGAACGAGTATTGAAAAAAGAAAAAGCACCTATAAAATATGATGATAGCCAATATTTCGAAGAAAATGCTATCAAATTATCAGATAGTAAACATATGCATACAGATTTAGAAAACACCTATGATTTTATTATGTAAAGGAACGATAATATGAATAAAAGAACAACCTTAAGAGATATATGAATAGCACAGACTATAATGCACAACGGCATATCCAAAATATTAGATTAGATGAAGCGTTAAAAGAATATGGCAACTGGATTTGTGAAAACGCCTATACAACCGAACGAAGCAAAGACATTACAAAAATAGATGTCTGGTTAATAGCAACAGATGATAGAAAATATAGTCAGGAATATCGAGACGCACAAAAGGATAAATCCAGTGAGATTGTGGAAAATATCAAAACAATCATCTCAGATGATAGAAAAACACAAGCCAACTTCATTTTTGACACTTGGGTAGGAGATGGACATTCCTTTGTTGTCAGGGATGAAAAAGGTACTGGATATCGGGTACGTGTAGACAAAGATACCAATTTTGATTACGATGAGGAAAGGGAATAACTATGGAGAAAAAACAAAACGCACCGGAATATGGAAAGAATTTAGGACTTAGCATTTTTCAGATGATCTGCTGCTGTCAGGTAACAGGATTAATTGCACTCGTTGTCACCTTGATCGCTAATAGTGATTATAGAGCTGGCAAAATGGACGATTATGAGAAAAAGATGAAAAATGCAAATATCGCACTTATTGCTGGCTGGATTATTGGAGCTATTGCAACGATAGCTACGATTGTTTTGCAGGTAATGGCGATTTCATATAAAGGCTATTACGCATAAGTAAAAAGGGAAATATTATGGTAACAAATTATAATAAAAAGACACCTTTTGAAGTATTTCATATTGCAGAGGATGATCCGCAGAAATATGAAAAATTGTGTGACGAGATGAGCTTGCGAGATGATTCGTTTATCACAGACATGTGGACTCCGAGTATTTATGATAGACATTATGTAGCTATCAGATTATTAGAGTCTAAAACGATGCAGGAACAATTTTTAGAAATGCTAAAGGATGAAGACTATTTTGTTAGTAAAAGTGCGAAAAACTCCTACGCATTATTTAAAATGCAAATGTCTCAGATTGGTGCCGAAGAAGTAACAAAATATGATTGGAGTGTTATGGCTAAGGTATGTATGGAAAGAGACTTACGAGAAGATTTAACATTATCCATGAATATACGAGACTTAGCCTCTTATCTAGGGAATATTAACTTTGAAGGCAGCCCGGAAGAAGCAAAATGGAATGCAATCAAAGATACATTGCAGGAAGTCAGGGATAATTTCCGACAAATTTATGCAAAATCTCATAGCGAAGACGTAGCATTTGATAATTTTGTTTCGAAGGAACAAGAAGATAAAATACGACATATATTGTTTTATGGACCTAAAAAAGAAATCGAAGAGAGAGAAATTGAATAGTAAAATAGATAATTTTTTGCTATACTATTACATAAATAAAAATACAGCATTAAGCTTTTAAGTTAGGAGATGTTTTATGATTATATTATTTCCATTAGATTATTCTGGAACTGGCGTAGATAGAGCCTTTACTGATGAGTATAATGCTGCAATCGAAAATGATATTTCTGTAGTCTTCTTTGATCAGAAACTATGGGATACTCAAAAGCAAATAAAAATAAACTCATCTATGCCGAAGGTAGATGATATTGTAATTTATCGTGGATGGATGATGAAACCCGAAGAGTATAGAGTATTTTATCAGTTATTATCTGAGAAAAATATATATTTATTAACAATACCGGATACATATGAGCGATTTCATCTATTTCCTAATGTTTATGAATATATCAAAAAAGATACACCGCCAATTTTGCAATTTAGGCCAAAGGATAGGATTGACGTATCTAAGATAGAAAAAAGCTTAGGAGATTTTATGATAAAGGATTCTGTAAAATCGGCGAAGAATACAGATTTCCCTAAATATTTCAAAAAAGATACATCTCAACATGAATTTGATCGCTGGATGAAACGTTTTTATGAGATAAGAGGAACATTATTTACTGGTAATATTATCGCAAAAAAATATGTACCGTTAAAACAATATGCTGGGAAAACAAATGAGTTCCGTGTTTTTTATTTGAATGGATTTCCAATTTCTATATCCAGAAATTCTTTACAAGATAATATAACACCAATGGTTCCGGATAATCTCGTGGACAAATATTCAAATCTACCGAGTCTATTTTACACCGTGGATTATGCAGAATTGGAAAATGGGGTTTGGGTGATTATTGAAGCTGGAGACGGAGGAGTTTCCGGACCATCACCAGACCAAAATCTATTTTCTTTTTATCGAAACATAAAGATTGCAATGGATAAAGATGATTATATACAAGAAATATAGTAATCTGACGACTTTTACGGTTTTTTTATACATATATAGATAGGGAATCATCCCTATCTATATTTTTTGGAGGAAATACAATGCAGGCAGGTAAAAAGACAGTAGATAAATTAACAGCAACACAAATGAAAGAACTTTTAAACAGTATTATTAAAGATTGTATCAATTACGCCGGAGATAGTTACGCAGATTTTGGAGAAGCCGTAACAAAAACTTTACATCAGAAAAAACTGGTAGATTATGGTATCGGTAAAGAGCAGGAAATGATACAAAAATATGGATTGAATCATCTCTATTGTAGTTTAAAAGATGAACACCTAAATATGTTATTTGAAGCTTGTGACTATGATATTGATGTAATACGTGATTGGGAAAAATCCATAGAGGATTATTTCAACGGCAGAGCAGTATCTACGGATGAGTTTTTGAATGCATATAATAATGATACTTTACAGGAATATGCGGCAAAGTTTAGTGAGAACTATCATAAAGCAAAAGAAGATGTAGAAAGAGACTAATATAATATATGAACAAAACAAAATATAATGTAAGACATATTCGTTGTAATATGGATGATTTTCATATGGACCGCCATAGATTTCGATTCGAATATGATGGAAAAGAATATGTAGTGCCATACTATCATGCCATAACGGTTGTTTTTGGAGATAATGAAAATACAATTCCGGAACATGTGAAAGAAGAAATAGAAAGTATTATTTGGAATAAAATAGATAAAGAAGAGACAACATGGAGATATCCTGAAGGTGCTTATAAAATTGCAGATGCATATGCAGAAAATGAGGAAATGGAGAGGGAATAATATTATGAAAAATATGAACCGTGAAATGTTAGAGAACAGAATACATGAGCGTATCATGGCAATGCATGATTCACAGGATGTGGATATATTGACAGCACAAATAATGGATGATTTGGAACAATTAAAGGACATTAACAATAGACAGCTTAAACAACGGCAAAATGAGTTAAAGGACTATGCAGTATATACAACAATCGAGGATATCTTTTTTGATTTAGAAGATGATCCGTATTACTGTTTAAAAGCTGGCACGAAACTATCATTAGTGAGACCTGTAAATAATCTAGGGAAAAAAGAGAACGTTTTTCATATTTACGTGTTAGATACCGAACAATATTTACCTATTGAAATCAGTTGCACTAATAACTATTTACGAAATTGTGTGGTAAAAACAGACTATTCCGAAATGTCAGAAACCGAAAAAGAAAATTATATGAGTATGTTGATGAATTTATGACAGAGTATAGTATGGAAGAAATAAAAGCAGATCCGGAGTACTTCAAAAAGTCATGTATTTATGATATGATTTACGAAGACCTACAATTAAATGACTGGTTATACAATCAAATCTTTTAAAAAAAGAATTTGGTGAAGAGGAAATAATAGATTATGAGATTATGATGAAAGAGAGAAAAAAAGATAATATGTCGTTACCTGATGAGTTGTATCAAAGAATATCTGCAGAGATAAATAATTGGCCAGCATGGAAAAAGAAAGCCTATAACGAGGAATTTGCAAAATCTACCCATGCAGAAAAACTGGAAATAGAAAAAGTGGATTTTGATGAGAGAAAGGAAGAAAGATAATATGTTCCCACCTGAATATGTTACTTATAATAGTTTAACAACAACACTAAACAAAGAACAAATTTGTGGAGACTTAGCGCTTGCTGAAAAAATTAAAGAAAAAAGCACTTCCCTGGCAACAGAAGGATACGATTTATATACTACAACAGATATGATAAAGGAACAAATGATAAAAGAGTATGGTGAAGAGTTTTACCTGAAATCGGGCGCAGCAATCCATACAATCGTAGAAGAAGTATATAATAATATCACAAGACATGAATCCCCACTTATTGATAAATATCGTATGGAAGAAGATTTACGAACTGGAATAGTATATTAAATAATAGTTTCATTCCAGATTATGAAAAATAAAGACCACCCCTGGCAGACAGAAAGGATGGAAAAATCTTTGTGCTGTTAGGGGCGTTTTTTATAATTCTTTTGTGATATAAGTATTTTGTCGGACTAAAATATAGTCATCAAATATCTGGATTTCATAGGATGCTTTTTTCTTATCATCTTTATCTTTTAATAATAATGTAAAATGTCCATTCCAAATGGAAAATAGCTGTTTATCAAAGGGGAATATATCTTTTAATTCCTCATAAAGCTCATTTTCTCCATTTTCTAATACAATCGCAGTTTTGGCAATCGGGAAGACACTAATTCCATATAAATTGCGCATCATAAATATAGGTAAATCATTATAACCCAGTTCTTCGAAAAAATTATTCAATGTCATGGTTTTTTCAGGATATTTTTCCATCATAACTTCCTGCCAAATAGATAATTTTTCCATAAAATTTCCTCCTAATTTACCTCTCTATTATATATGTGACCATAATCGACAAAATCTTACAATATTTTTAAAAAAATAGTTTTTTCAGTTTTTTTAAAGTTTTTCAAAATTTTTCAAAAAATTTTTAAAAATCCTCTCTTTTTTTACCACTTTTGCGGTTTTTTTTTACATAAGTAAAAGACGGAAACAAAAGTACGTCTAACAGACAACATTTTAACCAGCGGAAGGAATCCGCAAAAGGAGTAAAAAATGAGTAGAGTTTACACAAGTAGTAAGACACAGGTAAGAGTAGTTATGGGCGAGGTTACCGAGATTAAAGAAGGCGGTATGGATCTCGTAATCAAGGCAAATCAGTTCAATAAGGCTACCAGCACAAATGAGGATGTAGAGTTTAAGGTACATACCGGAGTAGCTGTAACTGATGTAAAGGTTGGCTACAAGGTAACTGCAATTGGTTATACCGGCAGAGGCGGAGTGCTGAATGCAGATGCAGTTCTGAGTGGCAGTAAAGGCTATGAGGATGAGGGCATCACCGTACTGACTGGTTTTGTTAAGAATGTTCATATGAACGAGGAGATGAACCAGGATGGCACCCATAAGGTGAAGGCAGACGGAGTGACTCAGAGACAGCCTCACTTCGATATCTATCTGAGCACCAAGGATATGGATGACGCTTATCATAATCACGTAATCAAGGTTTACAATGGTAAGACCGAGGAAGGTAAAACCACTCCTATCGAGAGAGCAAAGAAGATGTTCGGTCGTTTCGACAAGGAGAACAACCGTATCAGAGTATCTGTTGTAACCAGACCTGGACAGGAAAGAACCTGGACTAGCGTAGGTAAGGATGGTAAGGAGTACACCAACAGCCTGATTTCTCATATGGGATACAGCGCAATTGATGTAGACTATATCGATCAGGAGAAGAAGAAGGAGAATCCTGCACAGAGCAAGACTCCTGCAGCTCCCGCACCGGCACAGCCCGCTCCCGAACAGCCCGCACCTGCAGCACCAACTCAGGCAAGTGGATTTGAAACTCCTGGCCCCGAAATGGATGACGAGGAAATGTTCAACTAATCCAAAAACACAGTGGCAGGGTGAAATATCCCTGCCATTTTTAAAGAAATCTGAGGTGTAATATGCAAAAGATTTTAGACTATATGGCAACAAATGGATTCAATGCGAAAGATTTGCAGGAAGAATTAAGATTTCGTGAGATTTCGAATTCTGAACTCAGAGAATCTGGCTATACAAAAGATCCGATTGTAGATGGTAAATTTGCAGGATATTCTACAAATGTATTGGAAGACGCCTTACAGACATTGATCGAAGGTGCCTATGAAATAGAGATGGCAGAAAGATAGTATTATCATTGGAGGAAAAGAAATTGAAAAACACAACTTATGAAGATCATATTAAATCCTTATATAATGATGCAATGTCTGCAAAGACAGATGCTGGAAAGTTAAAAGTATTGGATCTGTTATTTCGTATGACTGCAAATGAACTGGTAGCAGAACGAACTGCAGCAGCATCTTTTGAAAAAATGATGGAAGAGAAGTTTGGAAAAGATGCAGTAACAGCCACCGTAGAGGATAAAGATATTTACAGCAATCTGAATCTGTTGGAAGCACTACTCATGGATGATAAGAAAGAGGAAGAGGTACCGAAGTTATTTCCGGAAGTAGGTGCATTGTTCGAGTTAGACGAAATGGAAGAAGAAGCCGAGATTGAAAAGTAAATAAGCAAATTGGAAATCACCTGACGAAATATCGGGTGATTTTTTTTATTTTCCAACTTGTATTCGTATCAAAATAAAACAATTTTTTCGACCATTTTTTTTCTATTTTTTTACATATATAGATAGATTAGGAGGTATTTTTATGAAACTGGATATAGAAGCCTTTAAGAAAAGAGATGCTAATAAATCTGGAACATGATACCTTAGCTTATACACGAAGGAATAAATATAAAGGAACAACATTAACAAATTGGAGAAAATGAAGGAAATGGAATATGGACGCTTTTAAGATTGACAAAAGCAAAATCGAAGCATTGAATACAAGATATAAGGAAAAAGCAAAAGAACTGACGGCATTAGCAAAAAAAAGAGATGCGCAGCTTGAAAAAATAGGGACTTATCTTTCCACAGCATGTTGTGAGATAGAAGATAATAAAAAAGAAACTGGTATTACCGAGTTATCTACGGTATTATCTTTAGATGACATTATAACAGTGGAGGGTACAAAACTATCTTCGAATTTATCCATTAATATTAATATTAATCCGGAAACTGATTATTATCAAATGTCTCCGCAGATGAAAACTAATTTATATATCCAAGCTAAAAATTATATTGGATGTCCGGAAGAAACACTTCCACTTTTTACACAAAATGAAAAAAAGATACATTTCTGTACCTCATGGGTACAAGCAAAATCATTACCTAAATATGCAGTAGAATCTGTGCTGGCATATCTAGCAAATAATAATGAGAAAATTTGTGAGCAGATTGGATACGCATTATCTGCGAAAATTGAGCAGCAAATGGAAAATCGAATCACAGATGTAAAAAATAAGATCGAAATTATTTCAGATAAAAACAAAGAGGAACTAGATGTGACACTCGATTAAAAAGGAGAAAATAATTATGTTAGATTTCAGTAAATACAATAAGTTTAGAACAGAAGCAATAAAAGCAAGTAATAACTCGGTAGAAAAATTAAGATATGATTTATCTATGTTTATGTCTGATGTAAAAAGAACATTTAAAGATACATATGAACATGCATCTTCGGATATGCCGATAGAGTTTTCTTATCCATTAGATACAAAAACAACGGACGGCAGAAACTTTAATTTGTATTTTTTCACTAATGGTGAAGCTACCAGTTATGTAGTCAGTCCGGATTCGTTAAGCGATGTAATGTATGGAAAATTTGAAACAGCATACGATGTAGGTCATATCACAAGTGATCAAATTGCTTATGGTATAAAATATGAAAATAATATTTATCAGGAAATAGTAGATAAAAAAGATGATATTATGGCTACATTAGAAAAGACGATTGATAAAGCTTTTATGGATGAAATTGCTAATATCAAAAAAGACACTTATACCGGCATGGAAATTGTGGAGGAATAAAAAATGGCAGTAGTATTTACAAGTGGTTGTGTACCATAAACATGCAAATGAAAAATTGCTTTCAAGAAAAATATGGAAGCAAATTCTGAAGACGAGGCAAGAGAATTTGCATATGAAAATTTTAGTGGTAAAAATATTATATTATGTTATAGTTGCTCATATATTTAAAGTTGAAGAAGTTTAGGAGAAAGATATGGTTAAGTACAAAAACGATTATCGGAAATTATTGGAATCTAAAGGTTTTGTCTTGAACAATTATCCCGAAGACGGCAAATTTTGGGAGCTGGTTATAAAAGATGACGAAGATTTAAAACAGCATATCTGCAAGGTATTCAAAACCGATGTAGAGTTGCTGGATAGTAATATAGACAAGGTAATCTTGCAGTGTGCCGAAGATTATAGCAGATGCGTATTCTACTACGATTGTAATCCATATAATATGGAAACAGAAGAGTTTATGAAATGTGTTGAGAATATTGGAATGATAAGAAAGCTGGCGACAAAGGATTTATTAAGTTGGCAGAGTGAGCTTGATGAATTAGAAATGGAGGCAAATATATGATTTTACACAAAAACACCCCCCTAACAGCAATGGAAAAGCAGGATTTGCAGTTATTGATTGAGGATATCAAAAGTTATGCGGATCAAAAACACCAGGAATTAAAAGCTGCTGGATATCCACATGCAGAGGTTGAGCTTTCTTTGCCGGTAGCTGATAAATCTATGCAGACAAGACTCAATGTGAAAATCACTCATGTAAATCCAAAATCTGCAAAGATAGATGTGCAGCTTCGGACATGGAAAGAAAATGGGCATATCGAAAGTTGCCAGCTATACTATAAGGATGCCAGACATGAGACTTTCTATGAGGAAACATCTAAAAATAGAAATGTGCTGCGTGCATTGGCAAATGATTCCGGATTAAGTCTGGAAGCAATCAAACAAAGTCTGGACCAAACATATAGTGACATAAATTATGATTTAGAGAGAGTATAGAAAAAGAGAGAGGAAGATATATTTCCTCTCTTTTTTAAAATTTTTTCATTATTTCTTCATTTTTCATGAATTTTTATACATATATAAATGTAAGACTATATCTCAAAAAAAAGGAGAATGAAAATGTTAGAAATAGTATCTAAAAGTAACAATCTATATAACGTATTAGACACCGATGATGGTGTTGTAGAGTCATGCTCATTTTTAGATATTATTTCTGTAATACAATCAGGGGTAGATATTAAAGGTGTTTCTCTTGTAAGCAATGAATATGTTTTTGAGATTGATGGATTAAAAGCCCATAAAGTTATGAAAGGCTATAAATTTAGATTATACCCTAATAAGGAACAGCAGACTTATTTTCAGAAATGTTTTGGTTGTTGTAGATTCTTATGGAATCATATGTTAGCTGATAAAATAGCTTATTATGATGAGCATAAGGAGAGACTTGATACACAACCACCCGTATATAAGGCTGATTTTCCATTCTTAAAAGAAGTAGATAGTTTGGCTCTTACAAGTGAGTATAGAGATTTGAATACAGCTTTTAGGAATTTCTTTAGAGATGCAAGTGTAGGTTATCCAAAGTTTAAAAAGAAACACGATAACCATAAGTCTTATACTACTTATAATCAGAAAGGTTCTATATCTATTGTAGATAAATATGTAAAGCTACCTAAAATTGGTTATGTAAAGATGAAACAGCCGCAACCAGTTTTAGGTTCTATTAAGAACGCTACAATATCACAAGTTCCTAGTGGAAAATATTATATTTCTTTTAATGTAAAAATATGGGTACAGACACTTCCTTATATAAATAAAGAATTAGGATTAGACTTGGGCATCAAGGAGTTACTTATTACTTCTGATAAAGAGCATTTTGAAAATCCTAAAACATTATATAAATATGAAAAACAGCTTGCAAAACTGCAAAGACAGTTAGCACATAAAAAGAAATTCAGCAATAACTGGCATAAACAAAAACATAAAATTACTCTACTGCATGAAAAGATTTCAAATATCAGAAAAGACAATCTTCATAAGATTTCTCATAAGCTTATCATGGAAAACCAACTGATAGCTAGTGAGAATTTAAAGATTTCAAATATGATTAAAAATCATCATCTTGCAAAAAGCATTGCAGATGCTTCATGGTATGAATTAACAAGACAATTAGATTATAAGGCTATGTGGTATGGTAGATTGTATGTAAAAATAGATACCTATTATCCAAGTTCACAGACTTGTAATTGTTGTGGATTTAAAAATCCCATTACAAAAGATTTAACTGTAAGAGATTTGACTTGTCCTCAGTGTGGTACATACCATGATAGAGATGAAAATGCAGCTGATAATATTCTTGCCGAAGGCAAAAGAATAGTCGAAGTAAGGAAAACAATTAACAGTTCTGACGAGTTTCAGATTGCTTCATAAAACAATAAATAAAAATTGTAAGGTTGGGCGAACCTGAACATATACGCTTGTGGAGATAGTAGGTTACGAGGTCGTAGAAGCAAGAATCCCCGAATCTAAAGATTCTGGGAGTGTCAAGAATATGTTTCGTGGAGATGTAAAAACAGCTATCTCTGCCAATCCCAGTTTAGTGATCGTAATTCCTCTGCTAGGAGCGGTCCTTATTTTTGTATATATAAGGAATTCATGGGATATTAAAAAAAATGGAGATTATGGTGTCTATATCTCAGTCTTTTTTCTTATTATCTTTTGGAATTTTGAGAAATCTACCATTTTTGATAGACCTTTTCGGGAAAATTATACATATATAAATAAAGATATTTACAGAAGGTAAGTAATATGGATTTAGATCCTAAGATTATTAACGATTGGAAGTTCATAAAATATGTCTCTGCGCAAAAGATGATTGGAGTCGAAGAAGATTTTGTTAAGGATAGATTGGAAAGAGTCTGTGAAACCATGAAGGATGTTATAAAAGCACATGAGCAATATATGGCGTATGGAGCAGAGAAAAACTTCACCTTCCCGCTTACCGCTTTTCAAAATACAGTAGATGCAGATCATATAAATGCGGTTGTAACGATTACACAGAAAGATGACAACAATACCATGCAGGCGGAATTGATTATCACACCAAAAAATAGCGAAGAATCACTACTGGATGCAGTAGTAACAAAAGAAAAGAAAGATTTTACATACGATGGATTATGTTTTGGCATAATTATGCCATATTTGCGAAAAATTTGCCGAGATATGTCCACTGACTATACAAATGCAATGAAAGATTATACGGAGAAAATGGCAAATTTAGCTCATCTTACTGATGATTTTGCATTGGAATATGAAAATTGGGAGCGAGAAAATGATTACAGTAGAGACTGATTGGGACGCAATTGTAAATTTGATGGATGACGATATCAGGGAAAAAGTACATTTTGAGATGGTCCCCTGTACAGAAGAGGCATTTTTACAAAGATATTTACAATTAGACCCTGATTTCGAAAATGTATTACAAACAGAGTTTGGAATAGAGATGGAGGGAGAAAATGTACGGTTATAAGAGTAAAGCAGAAGAACAAAATGAAAAATTAGAAACATTGCTGACTTATCATAAAGAACTAAAAGAAAAACTAAATGAGATGCGGGAAACGGAAGAAATCACGGATGACTATATTAAACATCAGAAAGAATTACTCGGCGATGCCCTTTTGAAACTAATGTATAAGCATAACTTTATCATAAATAATTATGCTATGGAAAATCAGCCGCTTTCTTTTGTGGCTTTTCATCCGGACGAAAAACATCAGGTAAAAATAACCGTAGAGAAAAATGACATTTTATTACAGTTAGTTGATGAGAATCATCGTGGTATTGCTTTTTATCATTTTAATGCAGTCCAACATATTTCCGAATGGTCAGACACTGATAAATCTGAAATGAAACCACTTTATATGAATGCAAATGAAATCATAAAAAAGATGGAACCCTGTTATATGGATGCTATGATTCAAAGGTGCCAAACAAAAAACGATAATTTATGCACAGAAATCGAAATGTACGCAGATTGTAAACAGTATCATAAAGATGAAAAAATAAAGAAAAGAATTACGGAATTACAAAATAGTCCCGTAAAGTATCTGCCGGAGCTAATGCAGTCATTATTAGATGATTTTACAAAGTTATATCAAAAATATGATAGATCTGCTGCACAGAAAGATTATAGTGATGAAATCCGAAAAGAAATCAAATTTATGGGACAAGATGGCATAGAGAGACTTTTGGAATTTAAGGTTTTGATGCGCAATAAAGACAGATATAATGATGAAAGACCTATATATCATGTAGACATCCTTAAAAAAGAAGCGGACGCAGAAGAGCACGGATACTATTACGGGTCTTCTGAAGGATATTGTACGAATTTACAGTATGTAAATAATAAATTAATTGTAAGATATCCGGAAAATGTATGGTATCACGAAATAACGAAAAGTGGAAATGAGGGTATTGATACCAGCTTAGAGAATGAGCTGATTGAAAATAAACAATTTATCACTGAACATATCAAGCAGCTTTATGCACAAGAAGCAATGGAACTGGCTAATGAGTGGGAAGCAGAAAAAGATGCCGAACAGGAAAGATAAATAAATATTTTTTAAAATTCCGTAAGATTTCTTATTTTTACGGAATTTTTTTACATAAATAAATATAAAAGGTGTAAATAGTATTAAGTAAAGAGGACCAAAATATGAGTTTATATGACGAATTAGATTATGTGCTTTGGAAACCTAGATTTTCTAATCTGGGCGTGATCGTGATATCTTTGCTGCTAGGGATTGTCATTTCAGCATTGATTATTATCCCAACAATAGTATTTAGTTAAATATTTTTTAGAAAAACCGTCATTTTGGCGGTTTTTTTATACATAAAAGAATGTAGGAGGGCGTGATATGCAATTTATACCGACAGACGATTATAGAGAAATCTCTATGCATGCGGGTCTTAATGCTATTCAAATAGGAAACGCAGATAAATTGTATTCTGACGGATTGGATGCAAATGAGTACATCTATTTTGATCCTGTTAAAGGATTCTGCTATGAAAAACGCACCGTAGTCAAAGCTACGGAGTGTCCTGTAATATTATGTGGTAATAAACATCCTAAGCTAAAGCTTAGGTGTTTCACATAATATTATGAAGATGGATGTAGCATCGGTGGCACATATGACCAGACGGTGGATATATTGCATTCTCTCAAATGGTGCTTTAATCATAAGTTTTATGTAAAAAGTGAGGTAGAAGACACATGACAGATTGTAAATTTTTAGCAATAGATGATGTAACACCTTATCATGGAGACGTATTTGATCATCCGGATTACAAATATACTTGCAAAAAATGCAACAAGGAAGTTATTCCTTTCATACATTGTAAAAAAGAAAAATGTAATAATTACGCAAAGATGCAAAATAAACAAATTGGAGGAGAATAATTATGAAACATTTAGTAATCTTTTGTACGGAAAATGGAGTATGTAGTGCGGTATGCAATTTTAAAAATACGCTGCCCACTGTAGAAGACATCGAAGAGATGCAAAAAGATGTACAGAGAATAGAAAATTTAGTTCAAACGCCAACAATCATAAATTGGCTACCAATCAGTGAATAAGGAGATTATTATGTATAAAATCATTGATACCGCTGTTATGCCAGATGGGACAAAAATACAATTAGAGGATTGGCATAGTGAGAATTCGGAGGAATATCCAAATTTGTACGGATATACCATCGCAGCATATCCTGTTGCTAAAAATTCCGGAAGATCTGGCTGGACAAGACTTGGAGAAGAATTTAGAGTCACGATTTGTAGAAATGAACATATGCAATATTCCGATGATATGGTCCTCTCTGATTATGAGGCGTTAAAAAATGGAGCAAAGACGCTTGCCGATTTAAAGGAATATTTTCGGTATAAGACTAAAGATGAGTATTATTTAGGTTTGAATGATATAGAACCGGAATTTTAGTATAAAAATAATGGGAGATTATTAATCATGTACGAAAAAATATCTGAAGAGGAAGCAAGATTAGTAAAAGTAAGGAAAGTCAAAAATAAAATTCTATCTGAAATCGACAATAGGATTTGTTCCTATAAAAAACTATTTGCAATCAATGAAAAGACAACAGAGGAAGATTATAACTTTTTTATCAGTGAAAATTTTGCTCTGCTGGAATTGAAGAAGTATCTAAAAAGGGATAACTGCTTCATGAGTTATGAGGCGAAATATTTAGATAAAGATATTGTTGTCTATACGGTATCCAAGAAAACCCTAAATGTCTGGATGCAAAAGGACTATAACTTTATCTATAACTATTTGGATAAGGCGGAAGAGAATGAATATAATGTGTTCCCACTTTTAAATGATAAGTTTTTTGGATATGAATTCCTAAACAGTTTTGATTACATTTTATATGATGAACGGGAGGAATAATAATATGTGGACTCCATGTGATGATCCAATCGATGAATATAATGAAAAGACCGGAAAAATGGAAACACATCATAAATGTCCATATGCAGATACCTATGCAGGTTATGAGGACGAAATGTGTAGGAACTGTTGTGGACTTGGCGTAGATGATGATAACTATGATTATGATGAGGAGCAGTAGTTTATGAAATGGAATCAGGAATTAAATCCATCTCAGTTAAAAGCAGCAGACCAAATCAATGGACAACTGCTTATTTTAGCTGGAGCAGGATCTGGTAAAACGAAAACATTAACTCATAGAATTGCACATATGATTGAAGATGGCATTCCGTCTGAACATATTTTGGCGATTACCTTTACAAAGAAAGCTGCCGGTGAAATGAAGAGTCGTATTTCCTCTCTGCTAGGGGATGTGCGTCAGCCAAAGGCATGTACCTTCCATTCTTTGGGATTTGATATTGTAAGAGAATTTCCGGTAGAATGTGGATATCGAAAAAGAGTATCCGTATGTGATGCTGCGGATAGTAAAACAAGAGCAAAAGAAGCCCTGGCAGAAGTAGTAGCAGAGCGTGGATATACAGAAGATACTTGGTCATTTGAAAGTGATAGGCAAGGAAAGGAAATACAGCCGTATCATAAGGATAAAGATGTGGTAAACGCATTTTTGGAATATATCTCAAAAGCAAAAGATATGTGTCAGGGCCCGATTGCAGCATCTGATGAAGTTTATGCAAACATGGGAATCATTGTACAAAGAGGTGACTTCCAGTTAGCTTATAAGAAATATCAGGATGAACTTGTAGCGGATAATGTCTTAGATTTCGATGACCTTATCATGGTACCGGTATTACTATTGGAATTAAACGAAGAGATTGCAAATATTTATTGGAATAAATACCGCTATATCTCTGTTGATGAGTATCAAGATACAAATAATGCACAGTTTCGGTTAGTACATAGATTAGCAGAAGGAAATGGCAATCTGTGCGTTGTTGGGGATGATTATCAGAGTATTTATGGATTTCGTGGAGCAGATATCTCGAATATTTTGAATTTCAAAAATACATATCCTGCTGCAAATGTCGTAATTTTGGGTGAAAATTACAGATCTACCCATAATATTGTAAATGGAGCATCCGGAGTGATTGCATATAATCAGAAACAGATGCATAAGAAATTATTTTCCATGCAGGAAACCGGAAGTCCGATTGCAATCGCTAATTTTGATACCAGTAGATCGGAAGCAGAATATATTGTTGATAAAATCAAACATGAAATAAAGTCCAATGGAAAGAAATACAAAGATTTTGCCATCCTTTATCGTAAAAATGTATTATCCAGATATATGGAAGATGCGTTAATGAATTCGGGAATTCCTTATATTATTTATGGTGGATTAAGTTTTTATGATAGAAAAGAGGTAAAAGATGTCGTTTCCTATTTGAAAATATTATCCGGCAGCGATGATAAGAAGGCGTTTGCCAGAATTTTAAATGTACCGGCAAGAGGCATTGGTGCAAAAACGGTGGATGCCATTTTAAAGGGACAGAAACAGCAGAGTGGTGAGACGCTGATTGAAAGATTTTATCAATATGCACAAACACAGAAAAAAGCAAATGTAAAAGATTTTGCAGATAAGTTATATGCGCTTTATCAGTCCGTGCCGGAGCTTACCACAGCAGGATTAGTTAGTCAGATTTTAGATGTATTTGATTATCGGGAATATCTGAGTGCATTTTGTAAGGATGAAGATGAGGAAGCAGAAAATCGTATTTTAAATGCTGAAGAGATGATTGTAAAATGTAAAGAATTTGAAAAAGAATATCGCATTGAACATCCGACTGCTGATGTCTGGGAAGTATTAAATGAATTCCTCGCAAATGTCATGTTAGTAACAGATATCGATAGGAAAAAGGATGAAAACAAATCTGTAATGCTAATGACGATGCATGCTTCAAAGGGATTGGAATTTGATACGGTATTTATGGTAGCTTGTGAAAAGGAGATTTTTCAAGTACCAGATAAAAAGGATGACCCGGATATTAAAAATATTTTAGATCCGGAAGAAGAAAGACGACTGTTTTATGTGGCAATGACAAGAGCAAAGCAGCAGTTGTATATTACAAATTCCGATACAAGATTTTTATATGGTCGTGAGTTAGGAGATCATCCGGTAAAGTTTATTGGGGAAATTCCGAATGAAAACAAAAAATACCTAAGAACAGATAGATATTTCCGTAGTGGTTATCTCAACAGAGATAGATAAGTCAAAAGGCTACCATTTTTGGTGGCTTTTTTGACATATATATAAGGAGACAAAAAAATGTGGAAAAAATGGGAAACGGTTGCAGAAACCGAAAGGAATAAAATAACAGAACTTGCGGATACATACGATGTTCCAAGAAGAGATGTGGCATCTATGTTCCAAAGTGGCATGGATTTTGATGAAATAGCAAATAAACTAAAGAATAAAAATATGTCAGACTTGACACATTTGTTTTCAGTCGGAGATAAAGTACGGTGCAAGGTAGACCACATATTTTTCAAAGGTACTGTAAAAGAAACATATCAAAATCATATTATTGTAGACATTCCGGAGATTTCAGACCATATGTGGTTTGAAAAGGGAGTAAATATTGGAGATGTCTATCCAGAAAACAATTTTGAGAAAGGATTTGACAGATAATGACATATAGTGCAGATGTATTTATTGATGCAAAAACATTAGATTGGGCAACACAAAAAGGATGTCCGGAGATTTTCACTGACTATGTTTCCGGTATTTTAGTAAAAGCATTAGGTATTGATGGAACTGCGAATGTATTTTGTAAAAGTATTTCCGGTAAATATAATTTGTCTTGGATACTACAAAATGGAGATGAGTATATTAGTACATTTTCAGAAGAAGAATTACTCCGTGCTTTAAAAGACAAAACAATCGAAGAAAATATACAAGTGAATGAAAATGAAAAGTGCAGGAACAATGAAATTTATGAAAACGAAAACGAACGTAGCTAAAGCTACGGAGTGCAAGGTCACGTTAATAACGTGTCCTGTAATATTATGTGGTCATTTTCACATAGTATTATGAACCTGAACTTTAGATTGGAAAACCATATCAGTAATAAAATAGAAATTTTTAAAAACCGTGAGATTTTTGACAGATCTTACGGTTTTTTTATACATATATAAGTAGAAGAATGTGTAAACGATTAAAAGCACAAAGAGCAAAGGAGAAACAAAAGTATGAGAGGAAATATATTCATGAAAAACAAACGTATAACAAAACCACAATTAGCATTTCAGTACTGTAAGGAAATTGCTAAAAGTATTAATGAGTGTGTTTTAAGAACGGTAGCATTACAAATATTAAGAGAAAATGAAGAAATTTTCCTTACAGTAAAGGGGTCAGATTGGCAACATCATAATTATGCTGGAGGTTTGATTGTGCATACATGTAATGTGACATTAAATGCCATTAGATTAGGAGAGTTTTACGGAGATTCAGTAAACATGGATATGATTAAATTCTGTTCCTTAATGCATGATGTCGGAAAATTATTTGATTATGAAAGTCAAACAGAATTTTCAAATAAGAATACACTTTCGATGAATCAAGCTTTGTTAGGACATGGATTTGAAGGAGCTATTTATGTCGCTGGGAAACTCAAAACATCATATGAGGATAATGATATTTCGGTATCAAAAGATTATGTTAAATCTGTTATTACTCAGGTGACTCATTGTATAGGTGCACATATGGATGGTTTTGGTGCTTGTGCAAAACAACAAATGTTTGAGGTCTTAATCATTGGTTGCGCTGATAAAGTAGATGCTTACCTTGAACAAACTATTGTCAGAGATGATGAAAATTCATTTGTAATAGGGACTGGAGAGACTTTTTATAAAGCTACTGTAGATACAATGAAGGTGTTTTCGGTTGAAAATATACTTAGAGATGATTTGCATTAAGTTAGAATATTCGATAGGAGGAAAATATTTATGGAAACTGGAAGTGTTAGAAAAAGTGTTCTTTAACGGAAGCCAAAGACGCTATATAATAATATCAGGGCAGTAATCAAAATGGGAAGTACTGAGGGGTAGACAAGCACAAAAAGAGATAAGCATTAAATTCGGAGGATTCATTATATGAAAAAGAAAATTACAGCAATTATGATAGGTTTGACATTGTGTTTAGGAATGACAGGATGCGGAAAGGGCGACATTGAGCCTCAAACTAGTGACTATGGAAATAAGTATATTGACTTAGTAATAATATATCAAGATGATATCCTTGGTACCGAAGTTGTCTATGATAAAAATACAAAAGTAATGTATTTTATAAAGCAGGGCGGTCAATTTGGAATCACACCTATCTATAATTCAGATGGAACAGTGAAATTATATGATGGAGAATAGAGTATAGATGGGAGGCTTCATTATGTTATTATTTTTATCATTTGTAATAATTGCTAATACAATTATGTTAGTTGCTACAATAATTTCTTACATAAAAACAGTAAAGATTACTAATGCTACAGCAAAAACCTGTGAGGAAATAAATCAGAGGCTAGCCCGTCTTAAAAAGTTACATGCTTAGGAAGTCTTATGTCAGTATAGGTAACCGGTGCCTGGCATAGAGGTTGATAAGTTTACATTTGTGGTATAATAAAAGAAAAATATCAATCATTAATTGACGAAACTTACAGACTGTATCAACTTATTCTTAAGACTCATGGGAAAACGAGGAAAGAGAAGTAAATAATAATGATAAAAACCGTAAGATTTTAACAGATCTTACGGTTTTTTTGTACATATATAGATAGAAGATATACTATTACTCTTTAGATTAAAAGATGTCTAGCATGTTTGAAATATATCCATAAATAAACTATAAAGAGGAGAAAATATATGAGAAATTTAGTATCCGTACAGGAAATTAAAGCTTTATCACCCATCGAGGGAGCAGATAGAATTGAAGTAGCTACCATTTTAGGATGGAAACTTGTGGTTAAAAAGGGAGAATTTAAGGTAGGAGATAAGTGTGCCTATTTTGAAGTAGATTCTTTTTTACCTATTGAAGATAGATATGAATTTTTGCGAGGAAGTTCTTTCAAAAGACATGAAATCCTTGGAGAAGGTTTCCGAATCAGAACACAGAAGCTCCGTGGTCAGATTTCTCAGGGTTTAGCTCTCCCCTTAGCAAAACTGAATCTGAATGAAGATTTGCCAGTAGATACAGACTTAACCGAAGTACTACATGTGTGTAAGTGGGAACCTTTAGAGCAGATTTCGGATTTTGGTATTTTGACAGATTTTCCGGACGGCATTTCAAAAACAGATGAAACCAGAATTCAGTCTATTTACGACCAGATGATGGAAGAGTTTGCCGGGAGACCATATTATATCTCTACGAAAATTGACGGTACCAGTGTTACTATGTATCGGAAAAATGGAAAATTCGGTGTATGCTGCCATGAAAATGAAGTAAAAGAAGATGATACCACGAAGAGTTTTCTTTGGGATATTGCGAGAGAACTGGAGTTAGAAAATCGAATGATTGCAATGCATTTAGATAATATTGCGATTCAGGGAGAATTAGCAGGACCTAAGATTCGAAAAAACCGATTGCAATTACTTAAACACCAGTGGTTTGTGTTTACGATAAAAGATTTGTCTACGGGACATAGATTATCCCTAAATCAGATGTTAGATATTGCGAATGATTTAGGGCTGACTACGGTACCTATCGAAGAGACTGGTGAGAATCTGCAGGACAAATATCCTACTCTTGATAGTTTATTGGAAAGAGCAAAGGGATATTATCAAAGTGGGCAGAAAAAAGAAGGTATTGTTATCAGACCTAAAATTCCGGTAGAGTCTCCAACCTTAAGTGGAGCATTATCTTTCAAGGTGTTAAATAATGATTTCCTTTTGAAAGAATAAATGATATTATAAAACCATATAGATAGGGAATAACAATGTTTACAGATGATGAATTGCATATGATAAAATATGCTTTGGCACATTTACATGATACAGATCTTTCCAATTTCAAAAAAAAGGATTTGGAAGCGTTGGAGTCTGCAATGGAAAAACTAAATATAGAATTTACTTCCTGCATCGATTTTTATTATATGCAAGATGGGAGTAAGCAGTATTAAAATAATTATGGAATAAATAGTACTATAAAATAACAAGGAATAGGAAGACAAAACCAATGATTTCACAGGAAGAATTTTTTAATAAATTACATCAGGGGTGCCAGATTAGGGTAACCTATAATACACAGTTCCATGATAACTGCGAAGAAGACGGATGGTGGTCAGAAGAACTATGGTGTTATGATAAGAATACGGATACTTACAGATGCTATTATCCTGTATCTTCTTATGAAAAGGATTTCTATACAACACATAATAAGAAAGACGCAGAATTTTTTTACAGAGAGATGAAGCACTTTTATGACCATCCGGATGATACAAAAATTACCAATCTTTCTGTGGAAAATCTGGAAATTACTTTAGGTAATAAGACTATCCGTGAAGCTGTTATGGATAAAATTGCAGGGATGGATGAGGAAGAATTAAGAGAGATACTGCTGATGTAAAATAAAGATGGAAGGAGCAGTTGGTATGGACAAAACTTTCTATGTCGGAATGAAAATTTGCAATTATTACGCAGTTCATATCAATGATGACGGATATGAACAAAAAGAAATGGTTCAAGAAAATGAGATTGACGGATTTATACATTGCCTAAAGTTTTTAGGGTACAATGAAATTTAACTTTCTTGCGATGATTGGAGGTAGAAAAATGGAAGTGACCAGATTGAAGAAAAAAATAAATAGTATCAATAATTGGTTCAAAAAGAATACTAAAGAAGAAGAAAAATTATTTAGACAAGGGTTACTTGCTTTTTCAATATTTATTATTGTAATGATATTCTTAAAAGTATTTGGATGGGGAATTTTTTATTGGTAATAAGAAATGTTTAGTGGGAGAACTGATAAAAATGAATAAACCGTATCCAATTACGAAAGAAAAGTCAGATTTTAAATTCCTGTCTTTTAATACTCTGTATGGCTGGGATTGCGATAGCCTTTTGATTATGAACCCAGATATCATTCAAATAATGTAAAGTGGCAAAATACATATAAAAAGATAAAAATTACCGTCAAATTATAAAGATTTGGCGGTTTTTTTATACATATATATAAGGAATGAAAATTAAATTTTGAGAGGTTAATATTGTGAAACATAAGTGGTTTGTTGTTACATTTCAAAATAAGAAAACAGTTTTAGTGGCAGCATTTAATGCAGAGGAAGCTACCATTCTGGCACAGGCGGTAATGATCAAACAGGGATATACCTACGATGTTGATAAAATCGAAGATGTTGAATTTCGATATCATATACCAGAAACAGACTATCTTGCATAGAAAAAGGAGAGAAAATGAAATTAGTAAAATGTATCAAAGAAAGAAATACCGGAGACTGCGAATTAGGCAAGGAATTTTGGATGGATGAGACCACTATTTATAAGGACAGTGATGGCGATACTTATGTAGAAATGTATAAAGATCCCGAGAAAATGGATTTTGTTGGACGTAGACTATTATCTCGTTTTGAAGTGGTGGAGGAAAGATGAAAACATCCAGAATTCTAAGAGCAGATGGCATTATTTATACAAATGTTTCTGGTTATACAGAGGACCGGCATAATTATATTTTTGTAATAAATGGGGAGAAAATTTCCTTTCCAAAGAAAATATATGACTTAAATATTTCAGCCGGATATTTTGATTTGTTACGTAAATAGGAGAAAGATATGGCTACGGTAGATTATGGAGCATTACTGCGTGTAAATGGAAAATTTATCAATTATAATAAGGACTTTTTTTCGGAAATTATTTATCCGGAAGGTGATATTCCCGAACATGCACAGTATGGAAAATCACAAGAAAGACCGGTAAAAGGCAATTATTTTGTTTATGCCGGAGATACCACATTTATGTTAGCATTTTATAAAAGGATGTTTGATGTGATTTCGGACGGAAAAATGATAAAAAGTGTATGGGGTACTCCATTTTTATCAGAAACTATTGTAATCAATGGTGTTCTTATTACTGTTTCCCATCTGGATAAGCCCCATATTGTCGAAGCAAAAGCACCAAAAGTACCCACAGAACCTTGGAATGAATATGTAAAAAATAATTGGCAGGGGGCTACGGGAAAAGAGCATCTTTGGGAACTGGAAAAAGGAGCATTCTATTATTGCAAACATATCCGTTTAGCAAAAAGACGTCATAGATGTAAGCCTTTCAAATATCTTACAGATAGATATATTGCAGAGTGGGATTATAATGGCGATCATTATGAAGTCATTTATGGGTATGGCATTGATCCACAAAAGGATGTCTGGGATAGCATTAAAAACGAATGGAATTTCACAGAAAAAGAAAAAGAGATAATTGACACATGGTTTGTTACGGAGGAAAAAAGTCATGAGTGCTAATTTTACAACGAAGAAAAGTGTATGGAAAGAAACCGTAGAAAATAACAATGTTTTATTCATCCTGCCGGGAATTATTGCCATATTAGGTATTGGCATGCTATTCGGCTGGCTACTTACTTTCACACCTTTTCCAATTCTAACAATGCATGATGTAAATGAAAATATCGGAGATTCTGTTATTTTACCATATCTATTCCATCTATTAAACGGCTGGATATATACACTGGTTTTGGTGGCAATTGGCGGATTACTTTATATCTCCGTTATTTGTCCACTAAAAAAGCAGGTAGCAATTATGAGATATTGCAAACTGCCCCTAACAGAAGAGGAAATGCGTACAGCAATCGAAAAAGGATTATTTTCTGATGTGAAAAGTTATTTTGACTATCTGGATAAACAGATGTGCTATGGGAAATATAATTATCTTTACTTTTCTACATCAGAAATTGCCGGAATTATCAATGCATGTTGGAAAGTATTTGATTTGAATGACACCGACTACTTTGCATTGCCTATCTGTATGAAATCTTTTTCCATATTAAATGACTATATCACTGGATTTGAAAATGGAGTTTTTTGTGCAAAACGATCTTTATGCAATGAAAGTACGGAACCGAAAATCCCGGTTGTTTCCAGTTATTGGGGCGTTTATGGATCGGCTTATACACCGAAAAAACTACCAAAATACACAAAAAATATTTAAGGAGAAATATTAATGAGTACAAATTATTACATGCTTACCCAAAATAAGAAATTAGCAGATACCTATTTTCCGGAAGAATATGAGTTATATCGAGGTGGGGATGTATTTAAAGCAGAAATTCATATCGGAAAAAGATCTGCGGGATGGATGCCCTTATTTAGGGAGCACAAACATGCTTATGATTCCGTAGAGAAGCTGCGTGATTTCTTGCGTGAATATGCGGATGATATTGAGATTATAGATGAATATCATAATATTTTCACTGCTGAGGAATTGGATAAGGAACTCATTTATTGGAAAGAACAGCAGGAAAAATACCCGGATAGAAAAAACTGGAAGTATGTCCCAGGGGGTGTACCGGATGAAATTTTTGGTGGCAGAAGACATTTGATTCCGGTAGAAAAGAACGAAAAGTATGATTTGAAATATCCGATTGATCATGTGGAATATGAAAAACTGGATCCTTATTATGAATTCAAGGGTACACACGATATGTACTACCATGATAAAGATGGATATAACTTTACGAATCGGGACTTTTCATAAATGAAAGAGGAGAAGAGTAGGATGAAAAGTGCATTATTTCGAAAAGATGGATTAGGAACAGCAGTCGGTAGATTATCTGCATCGGATAAACTGAAATGTGATATGGGTGGCACCATCAATGAATATCAGCTTATCGGAAATGTAGTGGACACTAAAGACTATGATGTAGTCGTATTTGGATGGTTACGGAATGATAATACCATTGAAGTTATCAAAATGGAATCGATCCCTACAAATGATGATCCAAATGTTGGATTTATGTGGAAGAATCCGGAAGATGAAACGGATGTGATTACCTGCCTGAGTATTCCAAATGACCGTATCGTTGAAGTTATTCAGAAACACCCGGAAAACAGAAAGCCATATCATTCTGTAAAAATCAATTTGAAGAAAAGTACGACACTTTATTTGAATATTACAGGCGGATATGAGAAACCAATCGGAACAGCTCATGTTTTTCTCCTGCGCGGGGCAATCTCTTCTGAAGCAAAACAGTTATCCTCTACGGTCTCTGTAACCATCAGAGAGGGTAATGGACAGCAGGTATTAAGCTAAAGGGAGAGACAACGGGGTATGACAAAAAGACAGCTTTGGTTAAACTTATTCCATACAAATGATGTAGCCCTGGCAACAGCAGTAAATTTATGTGAGGAATATGCCGCAGAAGGAAAGCAACTGGATACGGAAAAATTAGCAGAAGAAATTAAAAAACTGGATGAAATAATTGAATAAATAACTATGAGCTTAATCTTTAATATTGAGGGTGTAGAACAAAGATTTAAAGAACTTACAGAAGCCGAGTGTAGTAAAAGCGGTATTGAAATACTTGCGCTGGAGTGTCATATAGACCATGTACATATATTTGTTAGTGTACTTCCAACAATAAGCATTCCTACAATAATGCAACAGATCAAAGGCGCTACTTTTGTAGAACTTAGGAAAGAGTTCCCACAACTTAAAGCAATGCCTAGTCTATGGACAAGAAGCTATTTTGTAAGCACAGCTGGCAATGTAAGTTCTGAAACAATCAAATGGTATGTTGATACACAAAAAACCAGACCATAGGAGTAAGTATGCAAAAAGGTATTAAGTTTAGGGCATATCCTAACAAGGACAAACAAAACTTAATAAATCAGACACTTGGCTGTTGCAGACTCATCTACAACAAAGGTCTTGCTATGCGAAACGTTGCCTATAAGAACGGCTCTAAAGTAGGATACTCACAGACTTCTGCTATGCTAACTGAGTTAAAGAAAACCTCAGATTTTGCATTTCTAAAAGAAGTAGATTCTATTGCACTACAACAATCCCTCCGTGATCTTGACAGAGGTTTTGTAAATTTCTTTCAGAAACGTGCAGCACATCCTACTTTTAAAAGTAAACATAATAACCATCAATCCTATAGAACTGTTAATCAGGGAGACAACATCCGTATTGTAGATAAATACATAAAGCTCCCTAAACTTGGCTATGTCAAAATCAAACAGTCTATGGAAGTAGGTAAAATCAATAATGTAACCATAGAGCGTACCCCTTCTGGCAAGTATTTTGTGGTTCTCAACGTAGATTTTGAGCCAGAATTACAGGCTGATAAAGCTGGTTCTATTGGTATTGATGTAGGCATTAAAGATTTCTATTCTGATTCTAATGGAAACGTAGTACACAATCCGAAATACCTTGAAAAGTCTATGCGTAAGCTCGCTAGAGAACAGCGAAAGCTATCCCGCAAACAAAAAGGTTCTATTAATCGCAATAAACAGCGTATTAAAGTAGCTTTGATACATGAAAAGGTTACAAATCAGCGTAATGATTTTCTTCAGAAACAGTCCACTATGCTAGTGCGTGAAAACCAAACAATCTGCATCGAGGACTTGAATGTAAAAGGTATGATTCGTAATCATAAGCTTGCTAAATCAATAGCAAGTGCTTCATGGTCAAAATTTTTTACAATGCTTGAATATAAGGCTATGTGGTATGGTAATGATGTAATCAAAGTGCCTACTATGTATCCAAGTAGTCAGACTTGTAGCTGCTGTGGGTATAAGAATCCTTTGGTAAAGAATCTGGCTATTCGTAATTGGGAATGCCCGGAATGTCATACCAAACATAATCGTGATACCAATGCAAGCATAAATATCTTAAATAAAGGCTTAGAAGTAGCTTAAACATAACGAACCTGTAGGCTAGGACATAGCCGAACAGTATAATCTACGCTTGTGGAGACTATGTAAAACTAAAGTCCTTGCGACAATGTAACGGTCTTAGAAACAAGAATCCCATTGTTTTAGCTGTGGGAGTGTCAAAGTAATGGCATTGGCAATTACCTATGCTTTGCCAACTTAACTAGGAACTCCAAATGGTCTTGTCTACGCAAAGCGTATGGTATAATTTTGCATAGGAAAATATAGATTTGAAAGATGTCATTTGTTTATAGATTAGAGATTCCAAATCCTTTTTACACCATAGAGAATATATTTAGCGACTGTGCGAACAGTCGGGAGAAGTATAGTGATTGCCAATGGTATTACCTATTGCGCAAAACAGACTATTTTTCAAAATTTTTTTGACATATATAAGAAAGCAAATTGCACAATCTGTTTTTTCTTTTTATAATAATGATATAAAATAAAAGTTGAAAGGAATAAAATAATGTCATCGCAAAATTCCATGTTAAATGCTATTTTAAAAAAAGATATGAACCAACTTACAAAAGAAGAGATTTTCATGATAACGAAAGCAGTAATAGAACGGTGTCTTATAGAATTTCAATACCATGATCGCAGTGGATTATATGGATATCTGCAGCGTAGTATGGCTTATAATTCCAACCGTATTGAAGGAAGCCGATTAACAGAAGATGAAACAGCATTACTTTTTGAGACGGGTACCTTATTATCGTCCGGTGAAGTTGTTTACCGTGCAAAAGATATTGAGGAAATGAATGGTCATTTTCTGATGTTTAACCAAATGTTAAAAACAGTAAATGAAAAATTATCCGTGGAGATGATTAAGGACTTTCATTTTCAATTAGAAGCCAGTGTTTTTGAGTTCCGTGCAAATGGATATATCCCCGGAGAATACAAGCAAAGAGAAAATACAGTAGGCGGAATTCAAACAGCACATCCAAAAGATGTGGAATCTGCTATGTTATCTTTACTGGAAGATTATCGTAGGATAAATTTCTCTTCTGGAATAAGCTTAACAGATTTGGCATTATTCCATGCAAAATATGAGACAATTCATCCATTTCAAGATGGTAATGGCAGGACCGGAAGAATGATTCTAATGAAAGAATGTTTGCATCAGGGGATTATGCCATTTATTGTGCAGGATGATAACAAAGCAAAATATTATATGGCATTAAAACAATATCAAAATAATAAGGATATTACGAAACTTGCAGACTATTTTGTATCAGAACAATTAGCTATGTATGATAGATTACAACATTTTATGTATGACTATTCGTTAGATAAACAAACCACTGAAATGGATTTAGAAGAAAGATAAATTTAATAAATAAAAAAATTACCGTCAAATTTTAAAAGGTTTGGCGGTTTTTTTATACATATATAGATAGATAAACAATTTGGAAATCATGAGGAGATCAGCTATGAAAGAAAATGAAGTAAAAATTGGACAAACCGTATATTTTCAGGAACATTGGTCTGGAGTAATTCAAGATGCAAAAGTAATGGATATACTGCCTATGGAAGATCAGAAGAGATATCCTGGGAAGAAATATGCAAAATTAAAATGCGAGATTGGAACTTGTGGGGCATTACTTGAAAATGTTTATCCATCTTTTAAGGCTTGTAAGGAAGCGGTTCAAAAAAAATTTATAGAAGATGTAGAAAAATACAAAGCTGAAATGAAAACGGTTAGGGATTTGATTATTTTCCCTTTGAAACAAACAGTAAGTGACGCAGAAGAATATTCAGATGATGCTGCAAGAAGGGCTTATAAGGAAAGAGCAGAGGAACTGGGATTTATCACAAGTAAAGAAATGGAGACGGAAAACTATGAACGTGATTGAGAATTGGTTAAAGCTTAAAAAGTTGCAGCATATTTTCTCTATTAAGGAAGATGAAGATGATTATTACTATCCTCGTCAGTCTTTATCTATGCATTTGGCGGTTCGTACACATCCGATTATTGATTGGATGAATTGTTTTAACGTTGCACATATTTGCGACACATTTACTCCAAAGCTGATCGATATACAGCGGAATGTGATATACGGCAATCATAGTATGGTATGTGTTGGAACAGCAGAAGATTTTGCATATATCAGACTGATGACAAAAGCACCAATTTTTGAAATTGAGAAAAAAGATTTAGCAACAGATGCTTGGAAAGAGACGGTACAAAGTTTTATAAATATTTCAGCGAGAGGTTCAGCAATTTTGTTTGTGCCCCTTACAGTACTCCACGAGGCTGCTTCTGTGCTGGAAGGTATTTATGATATGTGTTTCCTTGCAACAGAAAAGCATACAGAAAAAGAAGCTTATCATTATCGAGTACAGTTTTATATCGATTTGCTGGATACTGATATCACATATGATACCAAAGAGATGCTGATAAACCATATGAGTGCAGGTGTAAAATACGCTGTGGGCACTACGATTTATATGAAAAATCCATCAAATATGAAAGAGGCATCTTTGTGTTATCCTTGTAAGGCAGTTGTGTTTGAAAAATCATGGAAGGCACATTACATCCTTTTGCAGGATTTAGCAAAGTCTCCAAAAGAAAACACAAAAATAGGAAATGCAATTCATACTATGCCAAAATTACATACCTTAGTATGGATCCGTGATCAGGGCTGGTGTACAGATGATATGTAGGAGGGGAATTATATGTTATTTATTATTTTAGGCCTTTTATTAATGATTTTGGGAATTATACTACATGGGTATACTCACGAAAATGTATATCTTGTTATGGGTCTTTTAGCAGGTTTTTTTGTAATGTTTGCAGGTTATTTATTTTTTGAATATTGCTCGCCTTTATATGATACACCAGAAACGGAATATGAGTATCAATTAACCACGTTTTTAGATAGCGTCTATTATAAAAATAATAGCATAGAAAATAATATAGATCTTTGCATAATAAATAATGATAAAGTATCACACATTGAAACTATTCATTATAAAAATTTGAAAATTGAATATGTAAAAGATATTTCTTCTGCTACAGCAACTGTAAAAACTTATAAATTAAAACCTGAATATAAATTGATAATGCTTAACATAAAATCTGAACAAGGATTAGCAGATGTAATTTTACACTTGCCGGAATCTGCGAAAAATAAATAATAGCAAAAGATACTGTTTCGTATGAAATGGTATCTTTTTGACCATTTTGTATCCGTTTTTGACATATAAAATTATATGATAACATAGGAGGGAAACACATGAACACGATACAAAAATTATCACACAAAAATGATGTCTTATTTAGTCTTTTAGAACTAGATGAAAAAATTTGGAGCACATATCACGAAAATTGTGAATTTGAATATGTCCCTGATTTAGAAGATGCCCCCACTATCATAATAAATACGATACAAGAAATTTTGTTGGATTCTCCAAAGGTAGAAGATAACATTCTTTTAATGATTCAGGATTCTGCATACGGGAATGAAATACTACAAAACTATGTAAACATGGATAAAATAAGAGAAAATGTAAAAATCAGATCTAATTTCGCTCAAGCATTAAGTTCTGTCGAAAAAGGCAGCGAGTTATCTCCAAAACTAAATTGGACACTTTCATCCAATGATTTATGTGAATTAGCAAAATTACATACAAGAGGAATATATCAGGAAAAAATTGAAGAATTGCTTATCACCTGTAAACTATTCGAAGAATATGATAAATTCATAATTCATGAATATGATGATATTCTTGCTATCGCTATGAACGATAAAGAAGATTATGATTTATAAATATAAAAACCGTGAGATTTTGATAGATCTTACGGTTTTTTTATACATATATAAGTAAAGAAAGTAGTAGAAAGGAAAAAAGTAACCGATAAATTTGCAAAGCAATTAGCTTAATTAAGAAATATGCTAGTAAATTGGAGGTGAAGATAGTGTTATTTAAAGATTATTCGATGGATTGGCTGATAACTTTTAAAAGCATGAGATCAGATAACACGCAGAGATTATATAAAAATATCATAGAAAACCATCTTATTCCAGAAGTCGGTGAAAAAGAAATGAATAATATTTCAATTTCTGATCTGCAGCAAATTATTAATAAAAGAATTTCTAATCCTGCTACGTGTAAACATATTTTGGTGACGCTCAAGCAAATATTTAAAATAGCGAAAGAAGAAGGCGTTGTTGATAAAAATTTATATATTTTTATTCAAGCTCCATACTATAACGCTAACGAAAAAAGAGCATTAACAAAAGAAGAAAAGATAGCAGTTAAAAATATTAATTGCGAAACAATGAGTAGGATATTTGTTCATTTATTATATGGATGCGGATTAAGAAAAGGAGAAGCATTAGCTTTGACAAAGAATGATATTATAAATAACGAATTGATTATAAATAAATCGTTACATTTTATCAAAGGAAAACCAATATGTGGGAAACCTAAAACACATTCAAGTAATAGAAAAGTACCAATACCTGAATTTTTATTAATTGAACTAGAATCATATGTAAAAACAATTGATGATAAGCTTTTTTATAACGTGGATGGAGAATATCTTAAAGACAGTGAGTACACAAAAATGTGGAAATATATTGTTAGAAAAATAGATAGCAATATAAATGCAAATTCAAAATTAACAGCACAGATATTTAGACATAATTATGCTACCTGTTTGTATTATTCCGATGTGTCCCTAAAACAAGCTGCGATGCTTATGGGACATTCAAACGTCAATACTATTTTAAAGATATATGCTCATTTGGATTCGGAAAATGAAAAACTCACAGAGAAAATTAACAAAATTTTTTATATTTAAAAGGAGGATTTTGATATGACTATTGCAGAAGTAAAAGAATTGTATAAAGGAGAATATGTAGACTTAGAGGTTTATAAAACCATGAGTAATGGATGCGATTATCCAAATTATTTTCATGCAAATAACTGCGTAGAACTTGGTAATGGTTCTCCCGATGGAGATTATACAGAAGATATGGAAGTTGGTTTATATGAGTTACTGGATCAGGATGAATATAATAATACATTTATGTCGAATTGTGATATATATGCAGACTTTGCTGACTGGTATGGTAATAAAGACGCAAAAGTATTATGTATCATGATTAAGTAAAGGCAATGAAAAACATATTTAATCGGAAGTAAAATATAAAACTTGGAGATAGTTATATAAAAAAATAAATTTTTTATCCAGATTGATAGTTTTACAACTCATGTTGCAAAATCTGTTAAGGATATAACTATTATCTTTAGACAAATAGAAAAGATATTGATAAAGCATAAGGAATGGGATTACTTATTACTCTGTTAGGGAAGTAAACGGCAGTTATATGGGAAGTAACCTCAAAGAAAATTGATTTTTGGAAGATTAAAAAAATTTTTCAAAAATGTTATTAGTTTACGGTTTTTTTTGACATATAAAATTGTAAATAAAAAATAGACAAAAAGGAGATTATTTTATGAAAACAATTACCATTAGTCTTCCCAGTGTGGAAGCAGTAAAGAACTTTAACAACAAAATTTTTGGATTACCCGGCGACTTTGATCTCGGTAGTGGCAGATATATCGTAGATGCAAGAAGTATTATGGGTATTTTCAGTCTGGATTTATCGAAGCCATTAAGTCTGACGATTCATGCGGACAATGCTGAGGAGATTGCAGCATCGCTGAACGAGTTTATCGTAAAGTAGGAGGAAGCATGAGAACAAAAAAACGCAGGTTAATATCTTTTGTTAGTCTGAGTTTTGCGTTGATTATCATGACAACATTGATGTTGGGATTTGTGGTAATGGCATCTCCCACATCGGATATGTTGGTGATTGACAATGCGGATATGCTGACAAAAGAAGAAGAACAGACAATCGAAAGTGCATTATATCAGATTTATAAACAAACCGATATCGAATATGTCGTATATTTAGCACCATCACTAGACGGCAAAACTGTCGAAGAAGCATCTTTGGAAGCCGGTAGAAAATTAGGAGTTGGTGATAAAGAAGATAACACAGGTTTGCTTATTTACGTAGCCCTGGCAGACAGAGAATTTCGAATGGAAGTAGGTTATGGACTGGAAGGCGTGATTCCGGATTCACAGGCAAAAAAGATTATCGATTGCATGACTTCATATTTCAAGAATGAAAACTATGCCGACGGACTCTTAGCTGCTGTCACAAAAACTGTGGAAATCTTAAACGATTCTGGTGAATATACTATTTCGCAGGATGACAACTATGTTGTAGAGACAGACACAGATGATGACGACCTACTTGTAGGAATGATTGTTGTCATCGTATTTATTGTTGTATTATGTGTGGCTTCAGCATTCGTTGATGGTGGTTCTGGTTCCTCATCATCAGGTCATTATTATTCAAGCGGCTATAGCAGCAGTTCCAGTTCGAGTGGATCCTTTGGCGGTGGAAGTTTTGGAGGCGGTGGCGCTTCGGGAGGTTGGTAAATGAAAACACTAAAATTATTTTTCAAGAGAAAAGTAAATAAAGAAAATGTGTATGATTTAGCAAAAAGGCTGGCTGAACCATATTTTGACGAACAACAGATTCCAATGATTGGCGCCACGATAGTAGATGGATATCTGTATGCAAAAGGAGAAGACAGAGGATTTCCACATAGAAGTGATGCTATAAAAATTGATTTGAGTACTGAGAAAATTATTGAAAGTTATGGGGCTAGAGGATGTCCAGTAACTATCAACAAAAATGAAATTTCATAAGAAGGAGATAACATATGAAAAATAAAGGATGGGTAGTATTAGTTGTAGTAATCTGCGCAATTGTGCTTTTGTTTGGAGGCTCTTACAACTCTTTACAGCGTGCAGATGAAAATGTAAATGAAAAATGGGCACAGGTAGAAAATCAGTTACAGCGTAGATATGATCTGATTCCACAGTTGGTAGCCGTAGTAAAGCAGTACTCCGATTATGAAGCATCTACATTGGAAAGTGTTGTTGCTCTGCGCGGGGATGGCACTTTGGGTGAAGAAGCTGCCGCAGATTCCGCTTATCAGTCCGCAATGAAAGAATTCAATATTGCTGTGGAAGCATATCCGGAATTAAAGGCAAGTGAAGAGTATAGTCAGTTGATGACTGATCTTGCAGGTACCGAAAATCGAATTGCCGTAGCAAGAAAAGACTATAATGACGCCGTAAGTTCCTTAAACAAAAAGATTCGTTCCTTCCCCATGAATATCATTGCAAATATGAGTGGTGTAGATAGCAGATATTATTTTGAAGCAAGTGACAATGCCTCAGAAGTACCCAATGTATCGGAACTATTCAATCAGTAAGTGGACTGAAAAAGGAAGAATATATGGGATATTTATTATATATTTTACCGCCTATAAGTTTCATTATGGGGATTTGGAGAATCGTATATGCTATAAAACATTGTCATGATCCGGATTTTGCGATTCAGTTGGTGCTTGGATTCTTTTTAATTCTTGCGAGTGTAGTATTCTTTTTCTGTAATATGCCGATATGGGAATTTGACGTTATCCCCCCGGCAGGATATGGAACAGTAAACTGAAGATGTTGACGCTGCGATTACAGCATTGGACGAATTCATCATTAAGTAAGGAGAATAATATGTGGCTGAATCTCATAGCATTGATTTTGCTCATCGGCGGAATTATAGCATATAAGCACAAACCTAATCGTTTTGTTTCATTACTTCCTTTGATTGCAGCAATTGTGGCATTATGCAATATTGCGATATCATAAAGGAGACAACATAAAATAACATACACAAAAAGGAGAAAATTAAAATGAATGGAATTAACATTGGAGTTATTGTAGCAGTAGTAGCTGTTGTAGTAGTACTTGGCATTTTGATGTCTGGTTATGTAAAGGCATCTCCTGATAAGGCATACATTATTTCGGGTTTAAAAAAGGAACCCAAGGTACTCATTGGTCGTGCCGGTATTAAAATCCCATTTTTAGAGAAAAAGGATGAATTGATGCTAAGACAGATTAGTATCGATATTAAGACAAATGGATATATTCCCACCAAGGATTTCATCGGTGTAGATATTGATGCGGTAGCAAAGGTAAGAGTTTTGACCCAGAGAGATATTACGGTCAATAAAGATGGAAGTCTCATGTCTGGTTGTGATCCAAATAAGAGAGTTACTCATGAAATGGTACAGGCAGCAATGAAGAACTTCTTAAATATGAGAGAACAGCAGATTCGTGAAGCACTGACCGATTCCTTACAGGGTAACATGCGTGAGATTATCGGTACCCAGTGTTTAAAGGAGCTGTGTAACGATCGTAAGACCTTCGGTGATGAGGTTCAGGCAAAGGCACAGAAGGATATGAATGCCCTGGGTATCTGGATCGAGTCCTGCAACATCCAGAAGATCGAAGATGAGAACAACCTGATCACTGCTTTGGGACAGGATAACATGTCCCAGATCCAGAAGGA
>CDZH01067924.1_pt1 | contig 57192 bp, 67 predicted proteins | sample 557721 | NCBI WGS metagenome assembly CDZH01 (sample SAMEA3182062, study PRJEB8094) | gut metagenome | biome: human; feature: gut; material: Stool; isolation source: human stools | place: Canada | collected 2013-01-14 | reverse complement strand
CTTGCACCTGAACAATTCAAAAGTTTACACCGACATGCTCGGGTTAAGGTACTTTTGAATTGTTCAGCAGGCATTAATATAAAATTGTGCTTTGTTTATATAGAGCAATTTTACGGAGTGAAAAGAAATGAAGAGGTATATTATAACCACAGGTACAGTGACCTATGCCATCAAGGGGCGGGATCTGCTCAGAAGAAAAGGCTTTAATGTCAAAATCGAACGGATAACCTCGGGGAAGGGCAGCGCCGGCTGCGGCTACAGCATTATAACCGACGGCGATATAAACGCCGCCGAAGGCTTGCTGCGGCAGGCGGGGGTCAAGATTCTTGAAATAAATGCGGAATAAGAAATAAAACGGAGTTGTTGCAATTTTGCGGCAGCTCCGTTAATTCAATACGGAGGGGTAAGGGAATGATCTATCTTGATAATGCGGCAACTACAGGGAAAAAGCCGCAGAGCGTTATAAATGCGGTGGATATGAGCCTTAAGGAATACTGCGCGAATCCCGGCAGAAGCGGGCACGCCGCTTCTATGAAGGCTGCGGCGGCAGTATATAATGTGAGGCGGGAGCTTGCTGATTTTTTCACGGCGTCGGGAGCGGAAAATGTTGTTTTTACATTGAACTGCACTCACAGCATAAATTGCGTTATAAAGGGGCTGCTTAAGGCGGGAGACCGCGTGGTGACGTCCTCGCTTGAGCATAACGCAGTTATGCGGCCGCTTTATAAGGTCGGTGCGGCGGTTGATGTTGCGGCGGTATCGCTCACGGACGACAACATAACGCTCAATAATTTTGAAAGACTTATAAGACCCGATACAAAGCTTGTGATATGCACGGGAGCTTCAAATGTTTTGGGCAAGGCGCTGCCGATAACGCAGATAGGCGCGCTCTGCAAAATAAGAGGAGTGCCGTTTGCGGTAGACGCGGCGCAGACGGCGGGAGTTTTTCCGATAAATATGAAAAAGCAGGGAATAGATTACCTTTGCATAGCGCCGCATAAAGGGCTTTACGCGCCCATGGGAATAGGTGTGCTTATTTGTGAAAAGCCGCTTAAGAACACTGTTTTGGAGGGTGGCACGGGTACTAATTCGGCAGAGCTTGTGCAGCCCGATTTTTTGCCCGAAAGGCTTGAGAGCGGAACGGTAAATGTTCCCGGAATAATGGGCACGGCTGCGGGACTCTCCTATGTTAAAAGGCTGGGAATCGAAAAAATATACAGCCATGAAATAGCGCTTTGCGAGCTTCTTTATGACGAGCTTGAAAGGAATCCCGGGGTCAGGCTGTATTCGCCCAAGCCGTTCGCGGGAGGCTGGGCGCCGGTAATATCCTTTAATGCGGAAGGCTTCAAAAGCGGAGAGCTTGCGCGGTATTTGAACGAGCGCGGAATAGCGGTAAGGGCGGGGCTGCACTGCGCGCCGACCGCACACAGAACAATGGGAACGATAGAAAACGGAGCGGTCAGAGCCTCCCCTGCGGCGTTTAATACCGCGGCGGATATAAAAGCGCTTGCCGCCGCTTTAAAAAAAGCTTGAAAAAACGCAAATTTTCTATTGAATGACCCTTTATTTTATGTTAAAATAAAACAGAGACTGTAAGTAAAGGATTGTTGACAGGTGAGCAGCATATTTAATGCCATTTATGCATTCTGGAATCAGATAATTTACGCTGTCGCCGGTATGCGTATACCGTTTGATATTATCGATATACTTCTTATGGCATATATCATTTATAAGGCTATCGGTTTTTTGCGTGAAACGCGTGCGGGGCAGCTTGCAAAGGGACTTGTTATATTCGTTGTAATCTATTTTGTCGCAAACTGGTGGAACCTGACCACAATGAAATGGATACTTTCGAGATTTGTGGATTACATTATAATAGCTATTGCAATCATATTTCAGCCGGAGCTGCGGCGTATACTCGAGCGTGTGGGGCATACGAAATTTGTCAGCGCTCACGGCTCTTCGCTTGAATCCGATCCGCTTGAGGACTGTGTTGATAAGGTCAGCCGCGCGGCGGGAATCATGCAGGAAAGCAAAACGGGCGCACTTATAGTGTTTGAGCGGTCTACACAGCTCGGCGAAATAATAGATACCGGCACCGTGATAAACGCAGACCCGTCTGTGCAGATGATAAACAATGTATTTTTTCCGAAATCTCCGCTGCATGACGGCGCAATGATAATAAGGGATTCACGGCTCTACGCCGCAGGCTGCATTCTTCCGCTGACCCAGCGTGAGGATATATCCTCACAGCTCGGAACACGCCACAGGGCGGCTATCGGCATGACCGAGAATTCCGACGCGGTGGTGCTTGTGGTATCCGAGGAAACGGGGAACATATCAATAGTTTCAAACGGACAGATAGAACGTAATTTCAATGCCATATCCGCAAGGGCGAAGCTCGGGAAGCTGCTTTTATCCGACACAGAAGCCGAAACCGGCAGCCCTGTGCTCGCAAGGCTCAAAAGCATGAATCCGTTCGGAAAAGTCAAGGGAAAGGAAGCGAAGGAAGCAAATGAATCGGAAAATAAAAATTCCCGTTAACTTTTCTTTGAGGCGGCTGCTTTACAACCGTCGGTTTACGATTCCCTTTTCGCTTATCACGGCGTTCATATTTTGGCTTATAATCATGATAAGCCAAAACCCGGATATAGACCGTACCTTCACCGATATTCCGCTTAACATAACCCTTGATAACACCTACGCCGCGGAAAATCATATGGAGATAATAGGCGATGTTTCGGCACAAAAATTCACCGTTACCATTAACGGGCCGAGCTATGTTGTAAGTGCGCTTAAAGCAAGCGATTTTTATGTTTACGCGTCCGCTGCGGCAATCAATTCGCCGGGCGAGTATCAACTGGAGGTATCCGGCGCGCGCAATACCGCCGTCACCGATTACAATATAGTCTCCATAAATCCGCCGACGGTAAGCCTTTACTTCGACTATGTGGATACAAAGGAATTCACAATAACCGCAAAGGCTGACGGGGCGGCGGCGATTGACGGGCTTGTTGCCGAAACTCCGGTCGTGAGCGGCACGGAAAACGATACCATAACCATAAAGGGCCCGCGCACGGTCATGAATAAGATTGACTCGGTCGTGGCTTACGCCGCGGTAAACAAGACCCTTTCGGAAAGCGCAACCTATGACGCGGAAATTCAGCTTTTCGATGAGGACGGGAACAAGATTGACAAAACAAATCTGACCCTCAGCGAAACGGCGGTCAAGGTTACCGTGCCGATATCGAAGACGAAGACAGTGCCTGTGGTGGCTGACTTTACAAAGCTGCCCTCGGGTATATCAAAGAGCAGTATTTCCTATAAAGTCGATCATGACAGCGTTACGGTCATCGGCACGCCCGATGCGATCGACAAGATAACGCAGGTGACTCTCTCACCAATTGATATTACCACAATTTCCGCAGGCTCAAACCGCGCGGAGGTCTCCGCAAAGCTGCCCGACGGAGTCAGAATTCTCGATTCGATAGAGCATTTCACCGTCACGGTGGATACCTCCGGCTTCTCGGAAAAAACGCTGAACATTTCCGATGTGCGCTACAGCGGGCTTTCTTCGGGGCTTAAAGCCACGACCGACAATGTAATACGCAATGTTAAGATTTGCGGCCCGAAGGCGGTTATAAGCCGATTGAAGGATTCCGAGGTCTACGCAACTGTAGATTTGTCGGATAAGGCGGCGGGCGAGCATACGGTAACGGTCACCGTAAGATCGGTTCAAAATAACATTTGGCAGGTGGGCACTTATACCACTACGGTCAAAATTAAGTAAATAAGGCGTTTTATCATTTTCCCCGCCCCCGCATATAATGGAATATGTGGGGTGGGGAAATGATTAAATACATACTTATTGCCGGCTGCGTTTGCTTTTCAATGCTTGGCTTGGCGGAGTTTCTGCACGGCGTAAAAACCAAGCTCATAGCTTCGGGGAAAAAGGGAACGACTTATGCGGTGGTTTTTCTGTCCGACGGTAATCCCGAGGATCAGATAGCCTTTGCCGCAGAGCAGCGCATATGGCTCGGAAAGAGCTATGCCGACGGTATAATCGCCGTGAACTGCGGGCTGTCGGAAAGTGCCGATAAGCTATGCCAGGAGGCGGCGGAAAAATACGGCGTGGCTTACTGCTCGGCGGAGGAGCTGGAGAATTTTATGCCGCTTTAAAGGTGAGGTGGATTTTCTTATGGCGGAGGCTTTAAATGCCGAGGTCGCCGAAATTTCGGGTACCGTTGAAAGAATTACATATAAAAATCAGAATAACGGCTACACGGTGGCGGAGGTTAAGCTGCCCGGGGAAAGCATAACCGTTGTGGGAATGCTTCCCTTTTTAACAGAGGGCGACTGCGCCGTATTTTACGGCAGCTATACCGTTCACCCGACCTACGGCAGACAGTTTAAGGCGGAAAGCTTTGAACGCAAAACGCCCGAAAACGCCGCCGCTGTTTTAAGGTATCTGTCCTCGGGGGCTATAAAGGGCGTAGGCCCTGCCACCGCGCAGAGAATAGTTGAAAAATTCGGCACGGATACGCTGGAAATTATTCAAAACCGACCGCAGGAATTAGCGTCGATAAAAGGGATATCCCTCTCAAAGGCAAGGGATATATCCGAGGAATACAACAAGCAGTACGGCGTCAGGGATATAATGCTGATGCTTTCAAAATACAATGTCACGCCCGACAGGTGCCTTAAAATTTTCAAGCATTTCGGCGCGCAGTCGGTTGATACAATAAAGAAAAACCCCTATGTGCTGTGCGAGGAGGGGCTTGATTTCCGCTTTGAAACCGCAGAGGATATTGCGGCGGATATGGATTTTGATAAGCAGAGCGAGCTGCGTATCACTGCGGGGCTTGAGTATGTACTGCGCAAAAATCTTTTAAACGGGCATACCTGCCTGCCGCGCACAAAGCTTTTAGAGGTTGCCTGCCGCTTGCTTGGGTGCCCGTATGACGCGGCGGAAAGCGCGTGCGACAGGCTGATCGAATGCTTCAGAATAAAGGAAAAAAGCATATCGGGAACAGATTATCTTTCCATTCCCGCTTATTACTCGGCGGAGGAGCATATTGCGGCGCGGCTGCTTGCGGTAAAGCGGTATATCGACCGCAGCATAACAGCCGATTCGCTTGAGATCGATAATGTGGAGCGTCAGCTCGGAATAAAATTCGAGGAGCTTCAGCGCAAAGCGATAACCGAGGCATTTGAAAGCGGAATTTTGGTGCTGACCGGCGGTCCGGGTACCGGCAAGACCACAACACTCAACGCCATTATAAAGCTTTTCGAAAACCGCGGGCTTGAGCCCGAGCTTGCAGCCCCTACAGGGCGCGCGGCAAAGCGTATGACCGAGCTTACCGGCAGAGAGGCAAAGACCATTCACCGTCTGCTTGAGGTGGAATGGGGCGACGGCGATAACCGTCAGTTTTCACGCAACGAGAAAAATCCGCTTTCCTGCGAGGTCATAATTATCGATGAAGCCTCAATGATAGACGCGCTGCTTTTTGACAGTCTTTTAAAGGCGTTAAGGCTTTCCTGCCGCATAATTCTGGTGGGGGATTCCGACCAGCTGCCGAGCATCGGCGCGGGCAATGTTTTGGGGGATATTTTAGCGTCGGATATGTTTCCGTCAATAAGACTTAACAAGGTGTTCAGACAGGCGAGCAAAAGCATGATAATCACAAATGCCCATGCGATCATAAACGGCGAGTCGCCCGATTTTTCAATTAAAAATTCCGATTGTTTCTTTCTTAAAAGGACAAGCCGCGCGGATGTCAGCCGTACCGTGACAGAGCTTGTAAGCGAGCGACTGCCAGCGGCATATAAATTTGATCCGATAAGGGATATTCAGGTGCTTTGTCCTTCAAGACTGCTTGATACCGGAACGGTAAGCCTTAACAATATGCTGCAGACGGCGCTTAATCCCGATACGGGCAAAAAGGCGCAGTTAAGCTTTAAGGGTATATATTTCCGAGTGGGCGATAAGGTTATGCAGACCAAGAACAATTACGATCTGCAATATAAGCGCGACGGCGGCGAATACGGCACGGGAGTTTTTAACGGCGATGTCGGATTTATAACCGATATCGATAAGCGCGGGGGAATTATGACGGTTCGGTATGACGACAGGACGGTCACATATTTTTCCGAGGATCTGTCAGAGCTTGAGCCGGCATACGCGGTTACCGTGCATAAAAGCCAGGGCAGCGAGTACGATTGCGTGGTGCTGCCGCTTTATGATGTGCCGACGAAGCTGCGCTACCGCAATCTGCTTTATACTGCGGTCACAAGGGCGAAAAAGCTGCTTGTGGTTGTGGGGGATGAGAGCGTTTGGCTTGAAATGGCGGCGAATGATAAAAAAACGCTGCGCTATACTTTTTTAAAACAGTTTTTAAAGGAAGCGGATATTTATGAAACGGGTAATATCGGTTCTTAAATCGGTATTCTTCCCGAAAACCTGCGCCGGCTGCGGCGAAATAATCAACGAGGACGATGAGCTGTGCGATTACTGCCACGAAATGCTTGTCCGCTGCGATCCGCTTAAGCGCTGTATGCGCTGCGGATTGAAAAAGGATGACTGTCAGTGCAAAAATCAAGTCTTCGCATTTGAAATGTGCATAGCTCCGTTTGTCAACGACGGCGTTGCAAAGCGGGCAATGTATCACTTCAAATACCGCCGCAGAATGACCTACGGCACTATGCTTGCAAAGCAAATGGCGCTTTGCGTTGAAAATGAGTACAGAGGAATCAAGTTTGACGGAATCTGCTTTGTACCCATGCACTTCAGAAAGAAATTAAGCCGCGGCTTTAACCAAACCGAGGTTATGGCAAAAATTATGTCGGATATCCTCGGCGTTCCGCTGATAAACGCGCTTAAATGCGTGAAATTTGTTCACTCCCAACACGAATTGGGCATAAAGCAGAGGCGTGAAAATGTTAAGGATATGTATGTACCGACAGGAAGCCTTCGCGGCAAATCGCTCTTACTGGTGGACGATATAAAAACCACGGGAGCCACGCTTAACGAATGCGCCGTGCAGCTGCTTTCTGCGGGGGCGGATTGCGTTTACTGCGTGACCGCACTTATAAGTGAAAAGAAATAATCAATCGGGGGCAATTATGGCAACAGATATAGGAATAGATTTAGGCTCGTCAAAAACAGTTATATTTTCAAGCTCAAAGGTTGTGCTTGAGCTGCCGAATGTCGTAACGGTGGACAGCGAAACCTGGGAGCCTGTGTATTACGGCGAAAAGGCAAAGCAGACAATCGGCAGAACGCCCGAAAGCCTTGTGTGCGTAACGCCGATAGAGCGCGGGGTTATTTCCGATTACGATATAGCCGAGCTTATGCTCAAAAACTATATGCAGCAGGCGTTCGGCAACCGCATTCTGCGGCCGCGCATAATGGCGACTCTTCCTGCGGGGCTTACGGAGCTGCAGCACCATTCGCTTTCAAATGTTATGGAATCCGCGGGAGGCAGAAATGTTTCGGTAATAGAGGGACCGCTTGCGATAGCGTTCGGCTTGGGACTTGATTTTTCAAAGCCGCGCGGCACGCTCATTGTGGATATAGGCGCCGGCACCACCGATATTGCGGTTATTTCCATGGGCGGAATCGCGGTTTGCGAGTCCTTTAAAACCGCTTCGGGGGACCTTGATTCGCAGATAGTGCGCTATGTCAGAAAGGAATATAACATAGAGATCGGGGCACTCACCGCAGAATCGGTTAAGATCAAGATCGGATCGGCGCTTAAAAGGGATGTTGAGGTTGCGGTTGTAGCGAAGGGAAGAAATGTCTTCTCGGGGCTTCCCGAAAGCTTTGAAATTTCCTCGGGCGAGATATATGAGGCGATAATCGACACGGTGAATGTTATCTGCAACGCCGTGAGGCAGGTACTTAACCGCACCGACCCGGATCTTGTAGCCGATATAACCGAGGACGGAATGTATTTAACCGGAGGCGGCTCGCTGCTTTCGGGAATGGCGGAAAAGCTGGAGGAATACCTCGGCGTTTCGGTGCACAGACTGGACGACCCGACGCACAGCGTTGTTAAGGGTGCGGCGGCGGCGCTTAAAAATCCCGGGCTGCTTAAAAATGTGGATTATCAGATGCGCTCCATAAAGGAATTGGCGGTCGAATAGATTTTAGCGCTTTAAATCGTTAAAGAAATACTTGACAAAACTGAAAAATAATGTATAATATAATTTAATGTGATATATGAAAGGGTGGACAGAATGTTCGGTTGCGTTAACTATCGATTTTATTATTCTAAAACGGACTGCCTGTACGCCTGCGAAGCTTAAACCTTAAAGCTTTGAAATTTTAAGTACGGACAGCCCGCGATCGTTTATGCTTTTTTGCAATAAACGCTTGCGGGCTTTGTTTTGGAAAAGGTGATTTAATGCTGAACGAAAAAATGGTGAGTCTGGGTATGCGCCGTTCGGTTATCCGCGAAATATTTGAATACGGAAAAAAGCGCAAGGCGGAGATAGGGGAAGAAAGCGTTTTTGATTTCAGCCTCGGTAATCCGAGTGTCCCGACCCCCGCGGCGGTTACTGCGGCTTTGGAGCGTATTATAAAGGAAACTGACCCGGTACGGCTGCACGGCTACACCTCCGCGCAGGGGGATATGGCGGTAAGGGCAAAAATTGCAGAAAGTATTGAAAAGCGGTTCGGCTTTCCCGCAAATAAGGATTTAATTTATATGACCTGCGGTGCGGCGGCGTCTCTAACCGTAACGCTGAACGCGCTTATAAACAGCGGAGATGAAATCATAATTCCGTCGCCGTTTTTCCCCGAGTACCGCGTGTTTGCGGAAAACGCGGGGGCGCGCGTTGTGACGGTGCAGTGCCGAAAGCCCGATTTTCAGCTTGATATTAAGGCGACAGAGAACGCCGTGACCGAAAAAACAAAGGCGATAATAATAAATTCTCCGAATAACCCTACAGGCGCGGTTTTCTCACCCGATACTATAAAGGCATTAAGCGATATGCTGTGTAAAAAGCAAGCAGAGTACGGTACCGATATTTATATTATAGCCGACGAGCCCTACCGCGAGCTTTCTTACGGGGTTGAGGTGCCGTATATCCCGAAATATTATGCTAATACGGTGATTTGCTATTCCTACAGTAAATCGCTTTCTCTTCCGGGGGAGCGCATAGGCTACATATTTATTCCCGAAGGCGCTGCGGATTGCCGTAAATTATACGCCGCAGTTTGCGGTGCGGGCAGGGCGCTTGGGTTTGTGTGCGCACCGAGCCTTATGCAGTACACCGTAGCAGAGTGTACCGACGCTTTACCCGATGTTTCCGCATATAAGAAAAACCGCGATCTGCTTTTCGGCGCACTTACCGATTACGGATATGAGGCAGTACCGCCCGACGGTGCGTTCTACCTGTTTGTAAAATCGCCTGAACCTGACGCGAACGCATTTTGCGAAAGGGCAAAAAAATATGAGCTGCTGCTTGTGCCGTCGGATGATTTCGGGTGCGAGGGGTATGTAAGAATATCCTACTGCGTAACGGCTGAGCAGATAGAAAGATCATTACCGGCGTTTAAGGCGCTTATTGAGGAGTATAAATAAATGACAGAGCTTGAAAAGGCGAGAGAGCAGATTGACCGTATAGATAAAGAAATGGCACGCTTGTTTGAGGAAAGAATGGCGGCGGTAAAAACGGTTGCCGAGTACAAAAGGCAAAACGGCGTGCGCGTGGCCGATTTATCTCGCGAGGCGGAGGTTATAAAGCAAAACTCATCGCTAATTGAAAACGAGGCGTTAAAGCCCTATTTCGTAAGCTTTTTGCAGAGCAATATGGATATTTCAAAGGCGTATCAGCATAGGCTGCTTGAAGGTATGCGCATAGCCTACAGCGGCGTTGAGGGCGCGTTTGCCAATATTGCCGCAAACCGTATTTTCCCGGACGGAACTGCGTTTGCATGCGAAGATTTTAAAGCGGCATATGAATCTGTGGAAAAGGGCGAAAACGATTGCGTTATTCTTCCGATTGAAAACAGCTACAACGGCGATGTGGGTCAGGTTATGGACCTTACCTTTTTCGGCTCATTATATATTAACGGAATTTACGATATTGAAATAGTGCAGAATCTGCTTGCCGTTAAAGGCACCACAATGGACGAGGTCAAGGAGGTTATAAGCCACCCGCAGGCGCTCGGTCAGTGCGCGGCGTATATAAGGCGGCACGGCTTTAAGCCGACCGAGGCGGTAAACACCGCTGTTGCGGTAAAGCTTGTGGCAGAGTCGGGCAGGCATGATATAGCGGCTATAGGCAGCAGCGAGGCGGCGAAAAAATTCGGGCTTAAAAAGCTCGAAGCGCACATTAACACAAGCGGTAATAACACGACACGCTTTGCGGTGTTTTCAAAGGCGGCAAAAGCCCCGTCTAAAGCCGATAACCAGTTTATTATGCTCTTCACCGTGCCGAATGAGGCGGGGCTTTTGGGTCAGGCAATAGCGGTAATAGGAAAATACGGCTTTAACCTGCGCGCCTTGAAATCCCGACCGACAAAGGAGCTTATTTGGAGCTATTATTTTTACGCCGAGGGCGAGGGCAATATAAACAGCGAAAACGGCAAGGCTATGCTTAAAGAGCTTAAAGAAAAATGCAACAATGTGCGGATTGTGGGCAGCTTTGAAAAGGAAATTGTGCTGAAGGGTGACGATGAATGATACTTCCCGTTAAAACAGGAACAGGCGGCTACAATATCTATCTTGAGCGAGGGGCGTTGAAAAAAGCGGGGGAATACCTAAATCTCTCCCGCCGCGCGCTTATAGTGACCGACAGCGGCGTGCCGAAAAGATACGCCGAAACGGTGGCGGCGCAGTGCAGGGAGCCGTATATTGTGACTTTGCCGGAGGGCGAAAAGACAAAGTGCTTTGAAAGCTTTAAAAATTTGCTTTCAAAAATGGTAGAATACGGCTTTACAAGGAGCGACTGCGTAATAGCGGTCGGCGGCGGCGTTATAGGCGACCTTGCGGGCTTTGCGGCGGCAAGCTTTATGCGCGGAATTGATTTTTACAATATCCCCACCACCGTTTTATCGCAGGTGGATTCATCGATAGGCGGCAAGGTTGCCATCGATTTTGAGGGGTATAAAAATATTGTCGGCGCGTTTTACCCGCCTAAAGCCGTTATAATAGATTCAAATACCCTTAAAACCCTGCCCGAAAGACAAATTTCAAACGGACTTGCGGAGTCGGTTAAAATGTCGCTGACAAGCGATAAAGAGCTGTTTGAGCTTTTCGAAAAGGGCGATATTAAGGAAAATATTGATACAATAATTGAAAAATCGCTTAAAATAAAGCGCGCGGTAGTAGAGCAGGATGAAAAAGAGGGCGGACTTCGCAAAATACTCAATTTCGGACATACCTTGGCACACGCAATAGAAAGCGAGAACGAAATGCAGAACTTATACCATGGCGAGTGTGTGGCGCTCGGTATGATACCTATGTGCTCGGAAAGTGTGCGAAACAGGCTTATTCCCGTGCTTGAAAGACTTAATTTGCCCACATCTACTGCTGTAACGGCGGATACTATAATAAATGCCATGCGGCACGATAAAAAAATGTCGGGCGATAAAATTACTGTAATTTTAGTAAACACGGTAGGCACATACGAAATGAAAGAAATGCCGTTTGATATATTCGCGGAAAAAATAAGGGGGTCATTAGGGTGAAAAACAGCTTCGGCAGCTCGGTTATTTTAACGCTGTTCGGCGAAAGCCACGGTGTAGGTATCGGCGCGGTGCTTGACGGCTTAGCCCCCGGAATTACGGTGGATGAGGATTTTATACGCAGTCAGCTGTCCCTCCGCCGCCCCGTGGGGGATATTTCAACGCCGAGGGCAGAGCCTGATAATTTTGTAATAGAAAGCGGAGTTTTCGGCGGCAAAACTACGGGAACGCCTATCTGCATAGTAATACCAAACGTTAACACCCGCTCTAAGGATTACAGCGAGCTGCGCTCAAAGGCGCGCCCGGGTCACGCGGACTATGCGGCGTACACAAAATACCACGGCTTTGAAGATTACCGGGGCGGCGGGCATTTCAGCGGAAGGATTACTGCAGGGGTTGTAGCGGCGGGCGCTGTTGCGATTTCGGCGCTTAAAAATAAGGGCATATATATAGGCACGCATATCAAAAGCATAGCGGGGGTAACCGACCGCGAATTCCGGAATATCGCGGACGATATAAAGACGGTATCACAAAAGGAATTTGCCGTGCTGGACGACGGCGTTAAGGAAAAAATGATAAATGAGATAACTGCCGCCAAAGCGGACGGCGACAGCGTTGGCGGCGTGCTTGAAACCGCAGTTGTCGGTTTGCCGTCAGGCGTCGGTGAGCCGTGGTTCGGAGGGGTGGAGAATGTACTTTCTTCAGTGCTTTTCGCCGTGCCTGCGGTAAAGGGTGTTGAGTTCGGAGCAGGCTTTGCGCTTGCAAATATGCGCGGCAGCGCCGCTAATGATGAATTTTTCTGCTCGGACGGCAAAATTACCACTGCCACAAACAATAACGGCGGCATAAACGGCGGAATTACAAACGGTATGCCGGTTATTTTCCGCTGTGCGGTAAAGCCCACACCCACAATTCATAAGGAGCAGAACACGGTAGACTTTATCAAGAATGAAAACGTTAAAATTACGGCGGGCGGCAGGCATGACCCTTGTATTGTCCACCGCGCGCGCGTGGTAATAGACAGCGTTACCGCAATAGCGCTTTGCGATATGCTGGCGGGCAGATTCGGTACTGATTGGTTGGGTGAATAATGGAATACGGCTGTATTGGGGAAAAGCTATCGCACAGCTTTTCAAAAATAATTCACGCAAGGCTGGCAGACTATAATTACGAGCTTTGCGAAATACCGCGCGGTGGGCTGGACGGCTTTATGAAAAAAGCCGATTTCAAGGCGATAAACGTAACAATTCCTTATAAACAGGCGGTTATACCTTATTTGTACTATATAAGCGATACCGCAAAAAAAATAGGCGCGGTAAACACCGTAGTCAATAAGAACGGCAAATTATACGGCTATAATACCGATTTTTCGGGTCTGCACGCGCTGCTGGTCCGTCAGAGAGCCGATTTAAAGGGCGGCAAGGTGCTGATTTTAGGCTCGGGCGGCACGTCAAAAACCGCCGCGGCTGTAGCCGAGGATTTAGGCGCAAAGGAAATTTACCGCGTTTCAAGGTCCGGCTCGGACGGCGCGATAACCTATGATGAGGCTTATAAAAAGCATGGTGACGCGACCGCGATAATTAACACCACCCCCTGCGGAATGTACCCGAATATAGGCGTTTCTGCAATAGATTTAAGCCGATTTGAAAATGTGAAAAGCGTTACCGACGCGGTCTACAATCCGCTTTCAAGTGCGCTTGTTATATCGGCGCGCGAAAGGGGAATAAACGCCACGGGTGGGCTTTATATGCTGGTTTCCCAAGCGGCATACGCGGTGGAAAAGTTCACGGGCGGAAGCATATCCGCAGATAAAACAGAGGAAGTCTACCGCGAGATTTTAAGGGATAAAAAGAATATTGTGCTTATAGGTATGCCGGGCTGCGGCAAGACTACAATCGGTAAAATATCAGCCGATAGGCTTCACAAGGAATTTATCGACACCGACGATGAAATTATAAAACGCATAAATATGCCCATAGCCGATTATTTTGTAAAGAACGGCGAAGAAAGCTTCAGAAAGCTTGAAAGCGAAGTTATAAAAGAAATTTCGGCTTGCCGGTCATCGGTTATCGCAACGGGCGGCGGGGCGGTTTTAAACCCCGATAACATAAGGCTTTTAAAGGAAAACGGAACGGTTATATTTATCGACCGCCCGCTTGAAAAATTGGTAACCACAGCCGACCGCCCGCTTTCTTCAAGCAGGGAGCTGCTCGAAAAGCGATATAAGGAAAGGTACGGCTTGTATTGCGCCGCTGCCGATGTTAAAATTGACGCGGTGAACGAAATAGAGCAGAATGTTAAAAATATTGAAGAGGTCTTTTTAAATGAAAATTCTTGTAATTAACGGGCCGAATATAAATATGTTGGGAATAAGAGAGCCGGGTATTTACGGCAGTGACAGCTTTGAAACGCTTTGCAATAACGTAAAAACCCACGCTGAAAAGGCGGGAATTGAGGTAAAGCTCTTCCAGTCCAACCATGAGGGCGCGCTTGTGGATGAAATTCAGGCAGCCTACGGCATATTTGACGGCATAGTTATAAACCCCGGCGCATACACGCACACAAGCATAGCGCTGTTGGATGCTCTGAAGGCGGTATCGATACCGACGGTTGAGGTGCATATTTCGGATGTTGCCCCGCGTGAGGATTTCAGGCAGATAAGCTATATAAGAAGGGCTTGCGTTAAAACAATATGCGGGCACGGTATTGCGGGATATATCGAGGCAATAGACTACTTGATTAAGGAATACGGCGATAAAAAATGATAGCAACCATTGAAAAAGGAACGGCATACGGCAGGGTGGAGGCGCCGCCCTCAAAAAGCGTTTCTCACAGATATTTAATTTGCGGCGCGCTGTCATTCGGCAGCGTTATAGAAAACGTTGCGTTTTCAGAGGATATTAAGGCTACTCTTAATTGCCTGAGCGCCTTGGGTGCCCAAATCGAAATCGACGGCAGCACGGTTAAAACAGGCGGAATATCGCCCGATAAAGCTGTTAAGTGCGCAGAGCTTTTCTGCAATGAATCGGGCAGCACGCTGAGGTTTTTGATTCCGCTTTGTCTTCTCTTCGGGCAAAAGATCACCCTTAAAGGTACCCAAAGGCTTATGAGCCGCTCGCTTGCGGTTTATAAGGAAATGTGTCTATCGCAAGGCATTGAATTTAGGGAAGATAAGGAAAGCGTTACGGTATGCGGCAGGCTGACGCCGGGTAAATATTCCGTAAGGGGTGATGTTTCAAGCCAGTTTATATCGGGGCTGATGTTCGCTTTGCCGCTGCTTCCCGATGACAGCATAATTGATATAACCGGCGCGATAGAGAGCGGCTCATATCTCGGTATGACGGTAAAGGCGCTTGCTGATTTCGGTATTAGGATCAGCCGAACCGACGAGCGAACCATATTTATAAAGGGTAATCAGACCTACAAGCCGCGCACGCTGTGCGTTGAGGGGGATTACTCCAATGCCGCATTTTTTGAGGCGTTCAATTCCGTAGGCGGCAATGTGGCGGTTGCAGGGCTTAAAAAGGATACCTGCCAGGGCGACGCGGTTTACAGAAGGCTTTTCGGAAAACTGGTGCGCGGCTGCCCCGAAATAGATATTTCCGATTGCCCCGATTTAGCGCCTGTCTTAATGGCGGTGGCGGCGGCAAACAACGGCGTAAGACTCATAGGTACGCACCGTCTTAAAATAAAGGAAAGCGACCGCAGAAGAGCAATGGCGGAGGAGCTTGCCAAATTCGGCTGCAGCACAGAGGTCTGGGATAACGAGATAACGGTGCATCCGCGTATGCTGAAAACGCCCGAGCTGCCGCTGTCTGCACATAACGACCACAGAATAGTCATGGCGCTGTCTCTGCTCTGCAGTATAACGGGCGGCAGCATTTACGGGGCAGAAGCGGTAAATAAAAGTTTTCCCGATTATTTCCGTAAACTTGCTTCCCTCGGCATAAAGGTTGAAGAAAAATGAAATTAAGTAAGGATACAAATATTTTAATAGTAGGCTTAGGGTTACTTGGCGGCAGCTACGCCGAGGCGCTAACAAACGCGGGATATACCGTGAACGCCGTAACCAAAGAGCAATCGTCGGTTGATTTCGCCCTAAAAAAAGGTATAATAAAATACGGCACAACAAAGCTTGAAGAAAGCATTATTTCTGCCGCAGATTTAGTTATATTTGCGCTTTACCCCCATGTTTTCACCGATTGGATAGAAAAAAATCAGCATTTATTAAAATCGGGAGCGGTTATAACCGATGTTACGGGCGTTAAGGGCTGTATTGTTTACAAAATTCAGGAAATGCTGCGCCCAGATGTAGAGTTTATAGCCGCGCACCCCATGGCGGGACGCGAGGTCTGCGGGGTAGAAAACAGTGACTCCGGCATTTTCAGGGGCGCAAACTACATAGTTGTTCCCACGGAAAAAAATACCGCCGGTGCAATAGAGCTTTGCCGCGATTTGGGCGAAAAACTGGGATTTCACCGCGTAGCGGAGCTGTCAGTTGAAAAGCATGATGAAATGATAGCCTTTCTTTCCCAGCTTACCCACTGCATAGCGGTAACGCTGATGTGCTGCAACAACACGCCCGACCTTGAATATTATACAGGTGACTCCTTCCGTGATTTAACGCGAATCGCAAGAATAAACGATGAAATGTGGAGCGAGCTGTTTTTGGATAACAAAGATATGCTGCTTGCCGAAATGCGCAGCTTTAAGCAAAGCTTTGAGACGCTTTACGAAAAAATAGAAACGGGCGACCGAGACGGAATACGCGAAATGATGCGGCTTTCCACCGAGCGCAGAAAACGTTTTAATAAGCACCTGTAAGATTAAAAACTACTGCCATACTAAGGGGAAAAAGACTATGAACATGAAATTTTTAAGAAAATTACCGATACCGCAGCAAATAAAAAAGCGTTACCCGGTATCCGAGCAGGACGCGGCGGTGAAGTCGGCGCGAGACGAGGAGCTTAAAAATATTTTCGCGGGGAAATCCGATAAATTTATTTTGGTAATAGGCCCCTGCTCGGCGGACAGCCGCGAGCCGGTGCTTGATTATATTTCAAGGCTTAAAAGGGTGCAGGATGAAGTAAAGGACAAAATTCTTATAGTGCCGCGTATATATACCAATAAACCGCGCACTACGGGAGACGGCTACAAGGGAATGCTGCACCAGCCGAACCCCGATGAAACACCCGATATGCTAAAAGGCATTGTCGCGATAAGAGATTTACATATGGCGGCGCTGCACGATTACGGCTTTTCCTGTGCGGACGAAATGCTTTACCCCGATAACCACCGTTATTTATCCGACCTGCTTTCCTATGTTGCAATAGGCGCGCGCTCGGTTGAAAACCAGCAGCACAGGCTTACCGCCAGCGGACTTGATATACCCGTGGGTATGAAAAATCCCACAAGCGGCGACCTTAGCATTATGATGAACTCAATAACCGCCGCGCAGCACAGCCACACCTTTATATACCGCGGTTGGGAGGTTGTAAGCGAGGGTAATCCTTATGCTCACTCCATTTTGCGCGGATACATTGATTTTGCGGGCAAAAACGTTTCCAATTACCACTATGAAGACCTTGTAAAGCTGCATGAGCTGTATGCCGAAACATCCCTTGTAAACCCCGCCGCAATAGTTGATACCAACCATGCAAACTCGGGTAAGCAGTATTTGGAGCAGATAAGAATTGCAAAGGATGTGGTTTACAGCTGCAACCACAATAAGGATATACGCTCAATGGTAAAGGGGCTTATGATAGAAAGCTACATTGAGGACGGCGCGCAGAAAATAGGCGAGCATATTTACGGTAAATCCATAACCGACCCCTGCCTCGGGTGGGAAAAATCCGAAAAGCTTATTTATATGATAGCGGATAAGCTGCACTGATTTTTAATTCCGCATTCCGAATTCCGAATTCTGCATTATATTACGGCTTGCACTTCCCGCAGGGATCATACCCCTCGCTCACCGCTTCCTCGCGGCTTTTAAAGGAAACGCGGTTTTCATCCTTCAGCTTTTTGGCATACAAGCAGTCCGGCGTGTGGAATTTTTTGGAATTTGAATTTCCTATGTACGCCGTAGGCGCGGTTTCGTTGGGCTTGGGCTTTGCGGGCACAGTGCTGTCGGCGGGTATTTCATCGGGCATAGAGCCGCTGCCGCCCGGGCGGTAGCCGTTTACGGTGTCGTCACTTGGGTAATTTACGGTTATCTGTGCGTGTGATTCGGCATTGTCGGCAACGGATCCGTTGCACCCGCAAAGAATAACGGGTATAATAAGCAGTGCAAGTAATTTTCTTTTCATAAGCAAACTTCCCTTAATTTTTTTACGGAGGCTTTTAATGGACGACCGTGACGATATTTCAAGACTTTCGCGGCTGAAAAAACGCGCTAATCGGCTGCCGCTGCTGCCGGGCGTTTATATAATGAAAAATAAGAACGATGAAATTATATACATCGGCAAGGCAAAGGCGCTTAAAAACCGCGTTACGCAGTATTTCGGCGGCGGCTCGGGGCACACCGCAAAGGTGCGCAAAATGGTCTCCAATGTCGATCACTTTGAATATATTGTGTGCGACAGCGAGTTTGAAGCGCTTATTCTCGAAAACTCTCTTATAAAGCAGAATCAGCCGAAATACAACATACTTTTAAAGGACGATAAGGGCTACTCCTACGTTAAAATAACAAACGATAAATGGAAAAAGATAACCTTTTCGCGCTCTGCAGATAAAAGAGGCGAGTATATAGGGCCTTATTCATCGCTTTATGTGGTTAAGGAAACGGTGGACGAGGCGCGAAAGATTTTCAAACTGCCCGATTGCGGCAGGAGCTTTGATAAACCCTCAAAGCCCTGCCTTAATTACCATATCGGCATATGCGACGCGCCCTGCCGCGGAAAAATGAGCCTTGGCAGTTACCTTGAAAACGTAAACGCCGCGGTGGATTTTATAAAGCACGGCGGAGCGGACAGTGAAACCGAGGCGGAATTAAACAAAAAAATGCTTGCCGCCGCCGAAAGGCTGGATTTTGAAACGGCGGCAAAGCTGCGCGACCGAATAAACGCCATGAAACGGATAAGGGAAAAGCAAAAGGTGGTTCGCGCGACCTATAAAAGCGAGGATGTTATCGCGTCCGCCCTGCTCGGCGAAACTGCGGCGGTAAGTGTGTTTATTTTCAGAAACTACCGCCTTTGCGATAAGCAGGTGTTTTTATTCGACGGAATATCCGACAGGGAAAGCCTTTATGAGGAATTTTTGCAGCGCTACTATCTTGAAAAGGAAGATATACCCTCGCGCGTGTTAATAGATTCTTCGGCGGACTTTTCCGCTCCCGAGCGCTGGCTTGCCGAAAAATCGGGACATAGTGTGAGCTTTATAAACCCGAAGCTCGGCGAGCAAAAGGCGCTGCTTGATATGTGCCTTAACAACGCGGCTGAAACCCTTTCACAAAAAGCGGAAAGAACGGGGCGCGAAATGTCGGTATTAGATGAACTGGCGCGCCTTTTGGGGCTGCCCTCTGCACCGCGGTATATTGAAGCTTACGATATTTCAAACACGGCGGGCAGCGAAAATGTTGCCGGAATGATAGTATATAAGGACGGCAGACCCTTTAAGCCCGCGTATAAGCGCTTTAAAATAAAAAGCTTTTTGGGTCAGGATGATTTCCGCTCTATGGCGGAGGTGCTTGACCGCCGCTTTACCGAGTATGAAAAGGGTGAGGACGAGGGCTTTGCGGTATTGCCCGATTTAATATTGCTTGACGGCGGTTCAGGACAAATGTCCGCCGTGCGCCCCGTGCTTGAAAAGCACGGAATTACCGTTCCGCTTTTCGGTATGGTAAAGGACTCAAAGCACCGCACCCGCGCCATAGCCGCCGAGGGCGGGGATATAAGCATTAAATCAAACCGTGCGGCGTTCACCTTTATTACAGGCATACAGGATGAGGTCCACCGCTTTGCGATAGGCTACCATAAGCAAAGAAGAAGTAAAAGTATGCTGGCAAGCGAGCTTACCGAAATTGAGGGTATAGGCAAAGCCCGCGCCGCGGCGCTGCTAAAGCACTTTAAAACGGTTAAGGCGATAAAGGCGGCAACTGCGGACGAATTGGCGGCAGCCCCCGGAATGACCAAAGCGGCGGCGGACGCCGTGTATAAACATTTTCATGAGGAATTATAAATGGGAAAAACACTTGAAAAGCATACCGAAATTGAGCGGAGCATAATCAAAAAATTCCGCAAGACGATATGGAATAATTTTATAGGCGCGGTAAAGGAATACGAGCTTATTGCCCCGGGCGATAAAATAGCCGTTTGTATTTCGGGCGGAAAGGACTCAATGCTGCTTGCAAAATGTATACAGCAATTACAGCGCCACAGCGAAATACCCTTTGAAGCCGAGTATATTGTAATGGACCCCGGCTACAACGCCGAAAACCGTGCGCTTATAGAGCACAATGCGAAATTGATGGATATACCGATATATATTTTTGAAAGCGATATTTTCTCGGTTACCGAGCGCGCGGGCGGTTCGCCCTGCTACCTTTGCGCCAGAATGCGGCGCGGCTGCCTTTACAGTAAGGCAAAGGAGCTCGGCTGCAACAAAATAGCGCTCGGTCACCATTTCAACGACGTTATTGAAACCGTGCTTATGAGTATGATGTATTCATCCGAAATAAAAACCATGCCGCCGAAATTGCACAGCACCAATTTTGAGGGTATGGAGCTTATACGCCCGCTTTATAAGGTAAAGGAAAAGGACATTATCGCTTTTTCAAATTACAACGGGCTTAAATTTCTGCAATGCGCCTGCAAATTTACCGAGAACAGCGCCCACAACGAGGGGCTTTCAAAGCGCAAGGAAATAAAGGCGCTTATAGAGGATATTAAAAAGGTAAACCCGAATGTGGATGATAACATTTTCCGCAGTATACATAACGTAAATATGGCTACCATACCCGGCTGGCGCGACCGCGATTCCGGCGCCTTACACAGCTTTACCGAAAATTATTAAACCGATAATTTAGTCTCGCGGGCGTAGAAGAATATATACTGCTGCGCAATGCCTGCATAGGGCTTGGCTTCCTCGGGCAGCTCACCCCCGAAAAGCGCCTGCATGGCGCGCTTTATCCACACGTCTTTCGGGAATGCGTCAATATGGCAGAGCGAGAAAAGCAGCGCGCAATCGGCAACCTTAGGCCCTACGCCCTTTATTTTCATAAGCTCGTCGCGGGCTTCGTCGGTCGGTACTGTTTTAAGCTTTTCAAGGTCAATTTCACCCGACGATATTTTCTGCGCCGCGTCAAGTATATATTTCGCTCTGAAACCGCTGCGCAGCACCGCTAAATCCTCAAGCGTGCATTCCGCTATTCTTTCAGCGGTGGGGAAAGCATGGTACCCGCCCTTATCCTCGCCGAAGTTATCGCACAGGCGGCTTATAATGCCCTTAATGCGCTTTATATTGTTGTTTTGGGATATTATAAAGGAGCAAAGCGTTTCCCACGGCTCCTGGTTTAAAATTCTTATACCGAAGGAATACTCCGCCGCGCTTTTCAGTATCTCGTTTTTACTTAAATTTTTATTTACCGCGCCGTAATCCCTGTCAAGGTCAAAATACTTTCGCCATATGCTTTCAAAGTCGCGTTCGGTCGTGTTAAAGAGCACCAGCGTGCCGTCTGTTTCTTTGTAAAGCTCTAAATATTTCCCGTAGGCTACGCCGTGCCATACGCCGTTTTCCTTTTCCTCCCAGCGGAAAGCCTGACCGCAGTCAAGCGTGTGCGGCAGGTCAATGCCGTCGGGCACGGTTATGTAAGCGTTGTTGTTTTTATACTTTACAGTAAACATATAATCACCGAAATAGATTATACTCTTTTTCGACAATAATATCAATAAAAAACAGGAGAAAAAATTATGAGAGACGATATTTGCACCATACCGGTAAGCGAGGTTTTCGAGCATAACGACGGCTGCCCCATATGCCGTATGCGCGATACCATTGAGGAAAGAATGACCGATTATATTTTAGGCGACGCCATGATGGAGCCCGACGTAAGAATCGAGACCAACAAAACAGGCTTTTGCGAGCACCACTATAATAATATGATGTCGCGCAGGGGGCGGCTGCAATTGGCGCTTATGCTGCAAACCCACATTAACGAGATAAACGGCGAAATTTTCAAGGAAAAGCTTTTCAATACCGACAGTAAAAAGACCGGAAATGCCAAAAACATAACCGACTCCTGCTTTATCTGCTCAAAAATAGAGTGGGGGCTTTCCCGAATGATAGATACCGTTTACCGCTGCTACGAAACGCAAAAGGATTTCCGCGATATGTTCAATTCGCAAAGTATGTTTTGCCTTCCGCATTATGAGCGGCTGCTCGGCGGCGCTTCAAAACGCAATATGAAATCATATTATCCGGAATTTTCCGAAAACCTTAACCGCATAACCGGCGAATACTCAAAATCGCTTTATGACGATTTATCAAAATACTGCACAATGTACGATTACCGCAGTCGTGACGGCGAGACCGATTGGGGGAACAGCCGTGATGCGGTGGAACGCACGGTCGCATTCTTAAACGGAAGAATATATGATGTGTACTGATTTAGAATAACCCGCGGGTTTTTTAATTATTCAAATCAGAAGATTTGAGGAAAGCATCGTATGAGTTTCGGCTGTTTTTAAAAAATTATTGAATAAAACAGGCATTATTTGTGATTCCGACAATGCAGCTTGTGAAGGATTCTTCGGCAGATTAAAGAATGAGATGTTTTATGGGCGCTCATGGATCGATGTTTCAATTAACAGTTTTATAGATGAAATTAATAATTATATCATTTGGTAAAACACCAAACGTATTAAACAATCTCTGGGATATATGAGCCCGGTAGAGTACAGACATAGTCTTGGATTTTTTGTGAAAACTTAACACCGACCTGAGAGGTGCTTTCAGCCTCGACCTGTCCGATATGTAAACGAATCGTGCGGCCCTTCATATCAACCTTTGTAGGATCCAGCGGCTTGGGCTTTGAGCTTGCGCTTTGGGCAGAAGAGCTCCCGCTTACATCGGCAGAAGAGCTTCCGCCTTGAGAATCACTTCCATTCGAGGCATCCGAAGAATCCAAATTGCTCACTTGACTCTGCGTTGTGCCACCCTGAACTTCACTGCTGTTGTTTTCTCCCGGCGTTTTACCGCAGCCTGCACATTGCAGTGCCAACGATACAACCATAATTCCAATCAGTACCTTGGAAACCATTTTTTTCATAGCTATTGCCGTCCTTTCTTCTATGCAGCTCACAGTACCGTTATAAGCTTTTAGAAAAACATACTTAAATAAATTAAATACAATATTTTAATTGCAATATTGTATTCATATTCAACAATAACAGTATAGCACTGTCTGTTGTTTTAATCTACATTGTCTTTTGCTAATAATATGGAATTGTTGCTTTTAAACAATTGAAATCGAGCAGAAGGCTATTCATTAGTTGAGCAGCCGGTTTCTCACACCGCCGTGCATACCGTTAACAGTACCTACTGCCGGGTCCGCAGCGGACATTCACCGCCAAGTTATTACGAGTTCCGAACACACGAAAACGGGAGATTATGGGCACACCCATAATCTCCCGTTTTAAATTAGCTGTAGATTAAAGCTTACGATTAAGCAAGCTCAACAGTAGCGCCGACCTCGGTGAGCTTAGCCTTCATAGCTTCAGCCTCATCCTTGGAAACAGCTTCCTTGAGGGTCTTCGGAGCGCCGTCAACTATAGCCTTAGCTTCTGCAAGGCCGAGACCGGTTATCTCGCGAACAGCCTTAATAACCTTAATCTTCTCAGCGCCGACTTCCTTAAGAACAACATCAAACTCAGTCTTCTCTTCAGCTGCTGCTGCGCCGCCTGCTGCGGGAGCCGCTACTGCTACCGCTGCTGCCGCGGATACGCCGAATTCTTCCTCTACTGCTTTAACGAGCTCTGAAAGCTCAAGAACGGTAAGAGCTTTGATTTCTTCAATCATAGCTGCAATTTTCTCAGATGCCATTTTATTTTCCTCCGATTTTTAATTAGTTTTTTTAAAATTATTCCGCGTCTGCGGTTTCGTCCTTATCGACGATTGCCTGCAATACGCGTGCAAAGGCTGCGATAGGAGCCTGGAACGCGCTGCAAACGGTTGCAAGAAGAACTTCCTTTGTGGGAAGCTTTGCAAGAGATTCGATGGTAGCGATGTCTGCTACCTCGCCGTCGAGGAAGCCGGATTTAACCTTAAAGTTATCATGACCCTCGGCGAATTTGCAGAGTATGCGCGCTGCGGCGGTGTAATCCTCTTTTGAAAGGGCAAGAGCGGTCGTTCCTTCAAGAACAGACTTCATACCCTCAACGGAGGTGCCTTCGATAGCGCGGCTCAGAATGGTGTTTTTAACAACGAAGTATTCAACTCCGTTTTCGCGGAGCTCTTTACGGAGCGCCGTATCGTCGGCAACGGTAATACCCTTGTAATCTACTACAACACCGGTAACCGCACCGCTTATTTTTTCGGCAAGCTCTGCCACCTGCTGCTGCTTTTTTTCAAGAACTGAAGCGTTCGGCATTTGATTTTCACCTCCGAAAGTATAAATAATGCCCGTCCAAAGACTTAAGGACGGGCATAAATAAGCATAATTATTTAGGCGCACACCTCGGCAGGCGATAAGCTTACGGCCTGTGCGACCACCTGCTGTCTTTGGATTGCAACAATGTGATTATAATACATGCGCCGCATTTTGTCAAGCACTTTTTTTATAAGTTTGGCAAAGATATGACGATATCACATAAACGGTGCGAAAATATGGAGCAGCGCCTGCTTGAAGCGCATTTTAAGCGGGCGTTTTTTCCATTTGTCGATTTTGATCTCTTCTGAGACCTTAAGGATTTCGGAAAACTGATCCTTAATATCAAGCACCGTGCTGTTATCGCATATCCAGGCTCCGCACTCAAAGTGGAAGATAAAGCTGCGGTAGTCCATATTGACGGTGCCCACGGTTGCAATCTTATCATCCGAAACGAAGAGCTTTGAGTGAATAAAGCCGGGCGTATATTCGAATATTCTGACCCCCGCCTCGAGCAGCTCAAGATAGCTGTACTGCGTCACGGGATGGACATACCATTTATCAGGTATATGCGGCGTTACAATACGCACATCTATTCCCGAGCGCGCTGCCATGCATAAAATGCTTGTCATGGTATTGTCTATTATAAGGTAGGGCGACGCAATATAAACATATTTCTGGGCGGTGTTAAGAATCTGCATATAGATTCCCTCGGCGGGATTTTTGTTGTTGAGCGGACCGTCGCAGTAGGGAAGAACAAAGCCGTCATCCGCGGCGGAAAAATCGGAAATGTGGGAGGAAATATCAAGCTGTTCTCCCGTTGTGAACTCCCACATACAGCAAAACATTGCAAGAAAGCTTTTTACTGCCTCGCCGCGGAGCATGATTCCGCTGTCAAGCCAGTGACCGAAGCGTATCATTTTATTAATGTACTCGTCGCCTATGTTGAAGCCGCCCGTAAACGCTGTTTTGCCGTCTATGACCACAATTTTGCGGTGGTTGCGGTTGTTCATGAAAATATTCATTGAGGGCTTTATCGGGTTGAAGACCGAAACATCTATTCCTTCTGCGCGCAGATTTACTATAAAGTCCTTGTGCTGGCGTTTTATTGAGCCGAAATCGTCGAATATGACCCTGACCTCAACGCCGTTTGACGCCTTTTCGCTTAAAACTCTGTGAATGGCGTCCCACATCTCACCCTCTGCCAATATGAAGAATTCCATATAAATATATTTTTCGGCAGCTTGAAGCTCCTCGAGCATGCGCTCAAATATCCTTTCTCCGGGAGAGAGATATTCGGTTACAGTGTTCGAGTAAAGCGGATAACCCGATTCACCCGAAAGATAATCTGCCTGGCGCGAATGGAACATATCGTAATATTTCAGCTTTTCGCGCACGCCGTCACTTTCACGGAGAACCGGCAGGTAATGCGATTCGCAGACCTCCATTTTACGGCGCAGATGCGGGAAAACGCGCCCACCTCCCCAAAGCAGAAACACCGAAATGCCGAATACCGGGAAAATCAGTATAAATATTATCCAGGTAATTTTGTGGCTGGGATTGCCGCGGCGGTTTACTATATATATAACCGTCATCACACCGGCAATTTGCGAAAGCTCGTATATGAATGCGAATTTTCGGCTTACATCGTGCAGAGCCAAAAAGAGAAATAAAAACTGAACAAGCAGCAAAAGCGCGGAAACTATAATTCTTGTCTGTATTCTTATGCCGCGTTTTCTGTTACTCACAGGCAACACCCCCAATACCGTATTATTTTACCATAACAAGAAGAAAAAAGCAATTACTATAATTGAGCGTTTGCAGTCGGTTTGTTTCTTTTATACATTATTAAAAGACAATAAGGATGAGAATTGGCAATATATTCTTACAATTCCGCGATATTGAAAAGATGAACGGCGCATCATATAATATAAAAGGAGTACAAAATGAGAATTTTAAAATATCGGTACAAAGGGGGTCGGCTTACCAATCATCAGCAGGGAAGTGCCGCATCTGCGGCAAAATTCTTTACGGAAAGGCAGATTATAATGAAAAAGGTCATTAGTATTATTATCAGCATTCTGCTTATCACAGCCCTTGCGGCTCCGGCCGTTTTTGCTGCGGGTGAGCAAAAAACGCATAATTATGACGATTACATCAATTACCGCGATCCTCTTGCAAACACATACCGCAGGCTCACAGAGGATAAGAAGCTTAAGGCGGTTTATTTCGGCGGCTCGGTAACCGCGGGCTACGGCAGCTCAAACGCGGGGCTTTATTCCTGGCAGTCGCTGTCGAGCGCATGGCTTAAAAGCAATTTCCCCGAGGCGAATATTTCGGTCGTCAACACCGCCATAGGCGAGAGCGGAACATATCTCGGAACATACCGTCTTGAGCAGGATGTTATTGCGCAAAATCCCGATTTGCTGTTCATCGAATATGCGATAAACGATAAATATAAGGGCTCGTCAAAGGAGCAGGCGGCGCTTCAGTATGAGACCATAGTGCGCGAGGTGCGTTCGGCTCTTCCGAACTGCGACATCGTAACGCTGCTCGTTACCGATAAGACCGCAAGCGAGCTGCTTCCGGAGCTGTATCCGACCGCTGCGGGTCATGAGATGATAGCTGAGGCATACAATATTCCCACGGTTAATGTGGGGGCGGCGCTTATTGCTTCAATGTCCGATAAGTCTGCGGAATGGGATACCTATTTTACCGATACCGTTCATCCTACCGACGCAGGTTATAAGAAATATTACGACTGTCTTGAGGAATTCCTCTATAACAGCCTTATCTGCGAGGATCTGTCATCGGCTGATGTAGGTCACAATATGCCGGAGATTCAAAGCGAACACCTGCTTGACGGAAACCGTATGTCATTAATGGGCGAGAGAATGCAGGGCTACTTAGTTTCGGCGGACGGCTTTACCTACAGCGATCAGCTTTATTACGGCCCTGCGGCAACACCGCATATGGGCTATTATACCTGTCCTAAAGGCACAGCGGGCGAAATAACCTTCAGCTTTGAGGGTACGGAGCTTGCGATCTGGACTAATTTCTATAACGGCTCAACCGTTGACATTTCGGTTGACGGCGGCGAAGCGTCCCGCGTTACCTGCGACAGACATGCTCCCACAACCTTGGTAAGCAAGCTTGAATCGCGCGTGCATACCGTTAAAATAAAGCCCGTCACCTTCGGGGACGATACAACGGAAATGAAGATCGGCGCGATATTCTTCCGTGATGAAACCAAGCAGACGTTAGGGAAGGGCACTGCCGTAAAGGAGCTTATAACGGTAGACCCGGTCAAGGTCGGAGACACCTCTGTTACCCTTAATTTCGGAGAAACAGGCAGCAAGGATTGGTTTGTTATAACGAGAAAGGGCGGAACCTACAGCCAGCGTCTCGGTAAGAGCGGTCACGATTACGATTACTGCGTTGCGGGCGGTTCTGTTACGCATGAGCTTAATGACCCGATTACCGCCGGTGAGTACGAGGTGATTCTGCTTTTGAATGACGGCTATACAGAGGGCGGCCGCTTCGGCTTCACTGTCGGCGCTCTGATACTGAACCGTGAAACCTATTACTCAAGCGAAAAGATTGAGGTCAACTGGGCTAAGGTGCCGTCATCCGTAGGCTGGGCGGCGGTTTATCCGAAGAATTATACCGATAAATACAAATACTGTGATTACATAAGCAAGGGCGAGGCTTCCTTCCCGTCGGGTCAGAGCGGCCGCTATAACGGCTACACCTGGCCGCTTGAAACGGGCGATTATACCGCCGTTTTCTATGACGGCAGCGGATATACCGTAAACTGCACGGTTGATTTCTCCGTTATCGGAACAAGCGTTACGGTCACCCCGAAGGAAATGTATGTCGGTCATTCCGAAAGCGTTACAATTGAAATCAGCAGCGGCGGATTAGCCGCAAACGCATATCACCGCGTTCGCCTTTATAAGGCAAAATCCGGCTTCGGAACCGGCAACACGGGCTTCGGCAATGCCGGAATCAATTTCTCTAACGATAATCTTATAGGCGATGCAACAGGCTTCACAACAGATGCAAACGGCGGCGCGACCGTCACACAGACCCTGCACCAAAAGATTACGGATCCCGGCGTATACGGCTACGCAATCATTGACTCAACATGGGATACAAAGGCGATTGCCTTTATTGAAATCAAGGATGCGGCGAGGGTATCAATTTCAAGAACCTCCGTGCCGCTCGGCGCAAATATCCCGCTGACGCTTAAGGTGACCGCGGGAGACGGCGGACTTGAAGCCAATAAGTATTATAAAATACGCCTTTACAGCGGCTGGAACGGCACTACCGGCTTCGGCTCGAGCGGCGTTAACTTCGGCGGCGGTCTGAAGGGCGAAGCCGGCGTTACAACCGATGCAAACGGAGCTTTTAACATTCTGCTCAGCTCCCATGTGAAGGGAATAACAGAGCCCGGAAATTATGTGTACTGCATTATGGACGGATGGAATACCGTAGCGCGCGCATTCTTTGATGTGACCGCGGCAACAGATCCGTTCCCCGAGGACGCGCCGTCTGTTAAGCTTGACAAAAACACCGTCATACTCGGCTCGTCCGAGCAGCTTACATTCTCCGTTGCAAATTCGGCAGAGCTCGGTCTTATCGCCGGCAAGAAATACAATGTCCGTCTAATGAGGACCAAGGACGGTTTCGGAGTAAATGATTCGGGCTTCGGCGAAAGCGGGCTTAACTTCTCATCGATTTTAGGAGAGGGTACCAGCATTACTCTTGATGAAAACGGCTCGGGCAGCGCTTCCCAGTCTATTCACTCGGAGCTGATTACAGAACCCGGAGTTTACGCTTATGTTTTGATGGACGGCTGGTCTACAGTCGCCAGAGTGTTCTTTGAAGTGAAAAAAGCACCCGGAGATGTAAACGGAGACGGAGCAGCGGATATCCGCGATCTGATTCATCTGAAGAAGATGTATGCGGGAATAATCGAAAAAACCGACACAGGCGATATTAACGGCGACGGTAATCTCGATGCGACAGATTTGGCGGAGCTGAAGAAAATACTTCTTTTAAAATAATCGACAAAAGGCATTGCAGCACCGACCCCCGATGCGGATATCCGCATCGGGGGTCACTTTATATTGCCCGTTATCTTGTAAATTCGATGTGCGGAATCATAGCTTCTGTACATACCCTAGGGCTCCCGGTGTTTAGGGTAACTCCTCACGGTGTGAGGAGATGTCACGAAGTGACAGAGGAGGACTTAGACATTAGATTTTAGACGGCAGATATTAGATATGAAAAAATTACAGTTTCGTTGCAAACCAAAGGCTCCCTTGTGTAAAGGGAGCTGGCTCCGAAGGAGACTGAGGGATTGTCAGGGATGAATGTCTTGTTAACAATAGAGATATTATAAATCAGTTCTAAACAACATCACAGAGCTATCTTTCCGTGAGCTTTTTCAAATTCTTCTATCGCATCGCGTATCAAAATTAAAATTTCGCTGTTTGCACTCCTGCCTTCGTAATCTGCAAGAACATGGAGTTTGTTGAGCATTTCCTCGTCAATTCTTATCGATAAACTTTTCACAGCCATAAAACAACCTCATTTTAAAATGAATATGTATTTATTTTATGTGCATTATGTGTTATAATGCGTATTATGAACACAAAATATGTTTATAATATGTTTAAAAGAAGTGACAAATATGACCGAGACATTTTTCGGGCATCGGAGCACGCCCGACAGTGTGAAGCCACTGCTTAAAAAAGTCTTGCGCGAGCTTATTAATCAAGATGGGGCAAAAATGTTTTATATCGGCAACGAGGGAAGTTTTGATCGGATGGCGTATGATGTCCTGAAAGAGCTGAAAGAGGAGTATCCGTTTATAGATTATAAGGTGGTTTTGGCATATTTGGAGAGGTGGAAAAAGGATATAAAAAAATTCAGCCCATGGGAAACGGTTTTTCCCGATGAGCTGACAAAAACTCCGCCGCGCTTCGCTATAGCAAAGCGCAACCGTATAATTTTAAGGCTTGCCGATACCGCAGTCGTCTATGTGGAGGGACCGGGCGGTGCGGCTGATTTCAAGCGGCTTGCCGAGGTTTGCGGTAAGAGGGTTATAAATCTTGCGCCGTGATGCGCAAGCCGTGATTATTCCGCGTTTTTTAATATTATACCGAAAAGCTCGTCCGCACGGGCGGTATTCTCCGAAAGGTAAAGCCACCCGAAAAGACATTCCAGCCCCGTGGCGATATGATAATCGCCGTTTGAAGCGTTTTTGGGTGTGGACGAGGTATGGAAATTTCTGCCGCGCTTGAAAACGGAAATTTCCTTTTCGGAAAGCTCCGGCTCAATGAACGAATATGCCTTTGCCTGTGCTGCGGCGTTCACCATTGTGACAGAGAGCTTATGCAGCTCGCCCGACGGTCGGTTTACCGCCGCTAAGGCGGTTCTTACGTACAGCCCGTAAACCGCGTCGCCCACAAAGGCGAGCACTGAGGGGCTTAAAAGATTGGGATTTTCCGTTTTCATCACATCACAAACTCAAATTCGATATCATAAACGCTTACGGTGTCACCCTGCTTTATTCCCGCGTTTTCAAGGGCTGTAATAATTCCGCTTGAGCGCAAGACCCGCTCAAAATATTGCAGCGATTCATAGTCGTCGGGGTCGATAGTGTTCATAATTTCCATTATCCACTCGCAGTTTTCAACAAAGTAGACCCCGTCGCAGACGCGTATGGTAAAGTCACGCTTTTTCTTGATTGTAAGGTCTTCAAGCGGCTTCGGCTCGGCTTCGTATTTCTTTATGGGCGGCAGCTTTGCAAGCTCAGCCGCAACATAATTTATAAGCTCGTCCGTACCCTCGGCAATAGCCGCCATTACCGGGAAGAACTTATACCCCTTTTCGGTAAAGTAATCTGATATGCGGCGAATCTCTTCGTCGTCGGTCAAATCGCACTTGTTGCCCACAATTATCTGCGGGCGTGCTTCAAGCTCGCTGCTGAAAACGGCAAGCTCGCGGTTTATTTTATTAAAATCGTCAATCGGGTCTCTGCCCTCGCTGCCCGATACGTCAATAACATGCAAAAGCAGGCGGCAGCGCTCAACATGGCGCAAAAATTCGTGGCCTAAGCCCACGCCTTCGCCCGCGCCCTCAATAAGCCCGGGAATATCCGCCATAACAAACGAGCTGCCCTCGCCCATACGCACAACGCCCAAAACGGGGGTAAGGGTTGTAAAGTGGTAATTCGCAATTTTCGGCTTTGCTTCGCTTACCACCGAAATGAGTGTGGACTTACCCACATTCGGGAAGCCTATAAGCCCCACGTCCGCCAAGAGCTTTAATTCCAGCGTTACGTCAAGCTCCTCGCCCGGGTTGCCCTTTTTAGCAAAGCGCGGCACCTGGCGCGTAGGCGTGGCAAAGTGCTGGTTGCCCCAGCCGCCGTTGCCGCCCTTAGCTATTACAACCGGTTCCGAATCGGATATATCGGCAATTATTCTGCCGCTTTCCGCATCCTTAACAAGCGTGCCGACAGGTACGCTTATGATAAGGTCGGGCGCTTTTTTGCCCGAGCAGCGCCCTCCGCCGCCATTTTCGCCCGATTGCGCCGTATATTTGCGCTTGTAGCGAAAGTCCGCAAGGGTAGATAAATTACTGTCAGCCTTGAAAATAATGTTTCCGCCCCTGCCGCCGTCGCCGCCGTCGGGTCCGCCCGCTGCAACGTACTTTTCCCTGTGAAAGGAAACCGCGCCGTCGCCGCCGTCGCCCGCTTTTAAATGAATTTTTGCTATATCTACAAACATATTACTTTGTTATTTCCTCTTCCGGCTCTACCTCGGTTTGCAGGTATGCCTCGTAAAGTCCTCTTGCTGTTTCGTAATTTTTCGCCGCAACGTAAATATTATCTGGCACAACTCCCGCGCCCAAAAGCAGCTTTACAGAGCCGCCCGCGCCGTCCTGACGGCATATAAACGGTATACCGTTCTCTTTTAGTATGTCCTGAAATATTTCCGAGGTTACGGGATTTTTAATTACCGCCGCCAAAACCGGCTCGTTTTCGTCCGGCTCTTCTTCCTTTTTTCTTACCCACTTAAAAAAACTCATTCGATTTCGTTCTCCGCGTCCTCAAAAAATTCTTCGTCAAACTGCGGCTCAGAATTTAAAAAGTCCTCATAAATTGTGTTTGCCGCGTCAAAATCCTGCTCGTCAACATAAATATCATCCGCCACAAACGAGCCGCCGAAGGTCACTTTCATTGTGCCGTCTTCTCCCGAATCACTGCTGTAAAGAATACCCGCCTCCGTAAGCAGGTCTTTGAGTATCTCAGCCGACACAACATCGTCAAGCGTTGCCAAAAGCACCGGGTTGTTAATTACTTTCTCCTCTTTTTCCTCTTCCTCGGTAATTTCCGCCGTAAGGTCGGCGCCGCAAACCGGGCAAAGCTCCGCTGCGTCATCGCACTCGGCTTTGCAAACATGACAAACCTTCATAAATCTTCCTTCCTTTCTAAAAAATAAATCCGGGTAGCAGCCGCCGCCCGGATTTGCTTTTTCTTACTGCTCAACAGCGTAAATGCTGACCTGCTTGCGGTCTCTGCCTACGCGCTCGAACTTAACCTTGCCGTCCACCAAAGCGAACAGAGTGTCGTCCGATCCGCGGCCTACATTGTTGCCTGCGTGAATGTGAGTTCCTCTCTGACGAACGAGGATGTTGCCCGCCAGAACGAACTGCCCGTCCGCACGCTTAACGCCGAGACGCTTTGACTCACTGTCACGGCCGTTCTTGGTAGAACCCATACCTTTTTTATGAGCGAATAACTGTATATTAATCTTTAACATCAATCTGCACCTCCGATAATTACGATATTGCTGCCGTATTCCTTCGACAGCTCGCTTAAATGCAGCCGCAGCCCCTTTAAAACCGCTAGGGTCTTGTCGCAGGGGTTTGTAACCTCAAATCGCATGGAGCCGTCCGATACGTCAGCCGCCGCCTTGTCGCCTATTATTTCGGTTACTGTATTAGCCGCCATATACGCCGCGGAGGAAACCGCTGCGCAAACAATTTTACCGAGCTCATCATCGCAGTTTTTTGAACTGTGACCCTTGATTTCAAAGCCGCAAAGCCCTTTTTCATCGGCAAAAAACTTAACCTTAGTCATAATCAGCCGATTTCGCCGATCTGTACCTTGGTATAGGGCTGTCTGTGACCCATTTTGCGGGAGCTGCTCTTCTTCGGCTTGTAAGTAAATACGGTTATTTTCTTACCCTTGCCGTTTTTAAGAACGGTGCCCTTAACGAAAGCGTCCTTTACATAAGGCTTACCTACCTTTAAGGTCTTGTTACAAACGGCAACAACCTTATCAAAGGTAATTTCCTCATCAGCCTCGGCGTTCAGCTTCTCAACATAGATTACATCGCCGGTCTGAACACGGTACTGCTTTCCGCCTGTTTCGATAATTGCGTACATTTTTTATTACACCTGCCAAATTCCAGTCTCGCTACGGTAGGCGTGCGCAAAGGCGCAGCTTACAAAGCCCACAATATGCGGCTTTATCATTTTATCACAAGCCTTATTGTTTGTCAAGAAAAATTTGGACGATTGGGTTTTCCCGATACACATATTATATTTATAAGCAAAATCCGCGGAAAAGTCCGATTTTAAGAGTGTTTTTTTGAACTACGGCAATAAAAGACGAAAATAATAAAAAAAATACTTGATTTTTTTGCAAGAATCTGTTATGATAACATTTGTTATGTGATCGGCTGATGCCGGTATGGAATGAGAAGGAGGTGCAGACCATGGCTAAATGTGATATCTGCAGCAAAGAAATAGCTTTCGGGATTAAAGTGTCCCACTCGCACAGGCGTTCAAACAGAACCTGGAAACCGAATGTTAAAAAGGTCAAGGCAATCGTAAACGGCACTCCGCGTCGTATCAATGTTTGCACCCGCTGCCTGCGTTCAGGTAAGGTTACGCGTGCAATCTGATGTTTGAAATGCAAAATGCTCTCGGCGGAAGCTGAGGGCTTTTTTGTTTATTTTAAGGTGATTTTATGATTAAAGCAGTTTTGTTCGATCTTGACGGCACTCTCGCAAATTCAATTGAGGATTTGGCTGACAGCACAAATAAAGCGCTGAAGGCTATGGGCTTTCCGGGGCATACCGTCGGCGAGTATAAATATTTTGTGGGGGACGGGATTCCGAAGCTTATTGAGCGCGCTTTGCCGGAAAACAGGCGCGATAAGGAAACAAAGGACGCCTGCCTTAAGCTTTTTATGGCGGATTACAGGGTGCATTATCACGATAAAACAAATGCATATGATGGAGTACGGGAAATGCTTTCCGAATTGAAAAGCGGCGGACTTAAACTGGCAGTTATCTCAAATAAGGCGCAGGAAATGGCGGAAAAGGTGGCATCAACCCTTTTCGGCGATATATTCGATCTTGTGGCTGGGAAGCGTGAGGGCTACAAAACAAAGCCCGACCCGGCGCTGACCCTGTTTGTGATGGATTCTCTCGGCGTTTCACCGTCTGAATGCGCTCTTGCGGGCGATTCGGGCATGGATATGGCGGCGGCGGTAAATGCGGGGGCTCTGCCCATAGGCGTGCTTTGGGGCTTCAGAACGGCAGAGGAGCTGCAAAAAAACGGAGCGGAATATCTGTTTTCATCCCCCGCGGAAATAACCGATTTGATAGGAAAATTAAATGGATGAGAAAATAAGCTATAGCTCAACCAAAATTTCATCGTACATAGGTTATTTCGTTCAGGCGATAGTAAATAACTTTCTGCCGATACTTTTTATAGCCCTGCAGGATGTTTACGGTATAGGCTATGAAAAGCTCGGCAGACTGGTCATGTTCAACTTCGTGACGCAGATGATAACAGATATTTTATCCCCTAAAATAATTGCCAAAACAGGCTACCGAAAAGCGGCGATAATGTGCCAGTTTACTGCGGCGGCGGGGCTTGCGGCTGCGGCGTTTCTGCCGAAAATAATGTGGGATCCGTATGTGGGAATTGTAATTGCAATTATAGTTTACGCCTTTGCCAGCGGGCTTATGGAGGTTATTTTAAGCCCGATGATTGAAATGCTTCCGACCGATAACAAGAGCGGAAATATGTCGCTTTTGCATTCGTTTTACTGCTGGGGGCAGGCGATAACCACCATCGGTACCACGCTGCTCTTGCATGCGTTCGGTTATAAGGGCTGGTCGTACATTCCGCTTTTATGGGCGGCAATACCATTTTTTAACGCGTTTTCGTTCTTTAAGGTGCCGATAGTCGAGCCCGAGCCGGAAAGAAAAAGCGACAGCTTTAAGACCCTCTTTAAATCCCGCCTTTTCCGCTGCTTTATGCTTATGATGCTCTGCTCCGGCGCCGCTGAAATTGCAATGGCGGAGTGGGCTTCAATGTTTGCGCAAAAGGCGCTCGGAATTTCAAAGGTGATAGGCGACCTTGCAGGCCCCTGCGCTTTTGCGGTGTTTATGGGCCTCGGACGTGTGCTTTACGCCGCTTTTTCCGAAAAGCTTTCCTTTAAAAAGACGGTTATTGCTATGAGCGTGCTTTGTGCCGCCTGCTATTATGCTGCGGCATTTTCAAAAAGCCCTGTGCTGGCGCTTTCGGCTTGTGCGATTTGCGGCTTTACAGTCAGCCTTTTCTGGCCGGGAACGCTTTCTGCGGGCAGCAGAGCATTCCCGAAGGGCGACGCGGTCATGTTCAGCGTTTTTGCAATGTGCGGAGATATAGGCTGCTGCATAGGCCCGTGGCTTTTAGGCATTATAGCGGATGCCGCCAACCTGCATGTCGGCTTTGCGGTATCATCTGTTTTCCCGATAATAATGATCATAACCGCGGTGCTTTTCTTCAAGGAAGAAAATAATATATAAGAGGTGTTTATTTTGAAAAGATCGGATTATTTGAGCTGGGACGAATATTTTATGGGCATAGCCATACTGTCGTCTTTGCGCAGCAAGGATCCTTCGACCCAGGTGGGAGCGTGTATCGTGAATTCCGAAAAGCGTATTCTTTCAATGGGCTATAACGGAATGCCGCGCTGCTGCAGCGACGATGATTTTCCGTGGGACAGAAACGGCGACCCGCTTAATTCAAAGTATCTTTATGTATGTCACGCCGAGCTGAACGCAATTTTAAACTGCGCCGTAGGCAGTGTCCGCGGATGTACGGTCTATACTACCCTTTTCCCGTGTAACGAGTGTGCGAAGGCAATTATTCAATCGGGGATAACCGAGGTGGTTTATGCGTCCGATAAGTATTCCGATTCCGACAGCGTGCTTGCCTCAAAGCGGATGTTTGAAACCGCAGGGGTAAAATATCGCCTTTACGCTCCTACCGGTAAAGGCGTAACCCTTTCACTTTAAATATTTGTATATTTTATGACCGTCTCCCGTTACTCGGGGCTGACGGTCATTTTTTTGCATAAAAATTACTTTCGGAGTATTTAAGCTCGCTTTTCAGGAATAATAAGTAAGCCGAGCGGTGCAAAATCGTATTAAGGCATAACACAGCGGAAACGGGGACGGATATGAAAAGGATTGCCGAAAAAGTAAAGCCTGCCTCAACCGACGATTACAGCGGAGCGCTGCCGTCGGCGGAGCTTGATACGAACATAGCCTTCTTTAAGGAAATATTCAAAAAGGATTCCGTGCTGCGTCTGAAAAGGATTTCGGGGAGCGGCGCTTATAATTGCCGCTGCGCTCTTTTTTATGTGGACGGAATGGTTAATTCCGAGCTTTTGAACGAATCGGTGGTTAAGCCGTTGCTGCTGGTTCAAAACGAGCGCGCGGATGAAAGCCTTACCGAATATATTGCAAACCGTGTGCTTTTTGCTTCAGAGACAGAGTGCACCGAAAATGTGGCGGATATGCTGCGCGCCGTGCTTTACGGCGACACGCTGCTGCTGATCGACGGCTGCATGACGGCGATAACGGTCAATACCAAAGGCTGGCGCACGAGGGGTATCAGCGAGCCTGCAGACGAGCGCATTCTTCAGGGGCCGCGCGAGGGCTTTGATGAGGCGGCTCTGCTTAATGCGGCAATGATACGGCGGAAGCTTTTGACCCCCGACCTTTGCACCGAAATGGTCAGAATAGGCAGGAGGAGCGATACGATAGTTTTCATTTGTTACCTGGATTCCCTGGCGGACGAAGGCACGGTAAGCGAGCTTAAGCAGCGGCTTTCAAAAATAGATATAGACGGAATACTCGATACGAATTACATTGCCGAGTTTATAAGAGACCGCCCGCATTCGATTTTTAAAACCTCCGGCACGACAGAGCGCCCCGATACAGTGGCGGCACGGCTGCTTGAGGGGAGGATTGCGGTAATAGCCGACGGCACGCCCGTTGTGCTGACGCTGCCTTATTTGTTTTCGGAGAATTTTCAGTCGGATGAGGATTATTATCTTAATTATACGGTAGCCTCGGTGGGGAGACTGCTTCGGTATATCTGCTTTTTTCTGTCGGTCAGCATTCCCGCAGCCTTCGTAGCCGCAGTCACATATCATAAGGAGCTGCTGCCGACCTCGCTTGCAATTACCGTAACGCAGCTTCGCGGCGGAGTACCGTTTCCTGCGTTTGTCGAATGTATTCTGCTAATCTTCGTATTTGAAATATTAAAGGAGACCGGTGTCAGAATGCCGCAAAGTCTCGGACATGCGTTAAGCATTGTCGGCGGACTTGTGGTCGGTCAGGCGGCAGTGGAAGCAAGAATCATAAGCGCGCCCATGCTTATAATAGTGGCGCTTTCGGGAATTTCGGGACTTATGATACCGAGACTCAAAAGCGCGGTATTTTACTGCAGAATAATTTTTGTCTGCCTTGCGGCTCTTTTCGGGCTTTACGGGTATATCGCCGGTTTTACGCTTATGGTTATTCATATTTTGGGGCTTTCATCGCTCGGGGTCAGCTCTACGGTGTCACTGGATGTTGCCGACCGCCGCACTCTGAAGGATACGCTTTGGCGCACCTCCTGGCGGAATATGAGGACACGGCCGCTTTTCTGCCGTAATTCGGTGCGAATGGAGAACGAAAAAAGTGATTAAAAGGCTGTGTCTTACGATTTCATCGTTGATTTTTTTAACCTGCCTTTCTGCCTGCGGCGGCACGGGGGACAGCATTAAAAATGACCGCCGCTTTATGGTGTCGGCTCTCGGCTTTGAAGCCGACGGATTTTTGATAAAGGTGACCGCCGAGCTGATTGTAATTAATTCGGAGAACCCCGAGGTCTCTCCCGAGGCAAGGGTGTTTTCGGCAAAAAGCCGTGATATTGAGGGCGCGCTTGAGGAGATATCCTCCCGTCTTTCAAAGCCTATGCTTCTTGAGCACTGCGGAATTATAGCAATAGGGGAGAGCATGACTGCGGAACGGTTTTCACAGATATGCGATTATTGCTTTTACGAAAACCGCATAACCCTTTCGGCGTATATGATCTCTGCGAAAAGTCCCGAGCTTCTGCTGGGCGGAAAGCCCGAATCCTCTGCGGCAACGGGCTATGATATCATGAATATGATAGAGCGGCAGAGCAAATCTGACGGAATAAGCACCGACAGCCGCTTTTTTGAGATTGAATCGGCGCGTGAGAGCGGGAAGAATACTTTTGCTCTGCCTCGTTTCGGAATGACGGAGGACGGCGCCGCAGACGAGGGAATAGCGATTTTTGAAAACGACAGGCTTGTAAGGCTTGTAAGCCGCGAAGCCGCAAATTCGGTCTGTTTTCGATTGCCGGGCAGGAGGTAAGCTATGATAAGAAAAGTCGATTACACCATGCATTCCGCCTGCCTTGCGGCGGTAGTTACAATAGGAGACGCAATCATATATCTGCCGTCGGAATATAGGGGAGAGGCAATGCTGCCGGGATTTTTAATAGCGTCGGCAGCGGCGGTGCTGATATTCCTTGCGTCTCATTTTCTGTGTGTATATTCTTCGGGCGGCGCAATATATAAAAAGGTGCTTTTCACGGTGCTTGCGCTTATCCTTTCCGTTTACGCTCTACGCAGCGGTGCGCATTGCCTGCTTGTGTTTGCGGGTTTTGCCGATAAAATTCTGCTGCCCGACGGCGGCAAATTTATTGCGGCGTTTATTTTTCTTTTCACCGCTGCGGTGCTTTCCCTGAAAAACAGGATTGTGCTTTTAAAGCTTTCGTTCATTGCTGCGCCTCTTATTGCTGTGTCTGCTGTGCTTTTCCTTTTGCTTACCGCAAAGGATCTCGAAGCGGATAACATAGCTATAGGCTCGTTTTTGCATTTGAAGGAGCTCTACGGCGGAGCTGCATATTTTTTCTCGGAAATATCGCTGCCTGCTGCGCTGATTCCGCCGTATTTTGTAATAAATGAAAAAAAGCCCCGCCTGTCGGCGGGACTTGCGGGGCTGTGCGCGGGTCTTGTCGTAACGGCGGCCGCGTGCACCGTAAGTGTGTTGCTTTTCGGCGCGCGGATGTCGGCGCGTTTGCCGTTTCCGCTGGCAGGCGCTGTGAGCACTGTGACGGTAGGTCCCCTTTTCACCAGAATGGACTGGATTGTTTACGGAGTTTTCTTTATCTCCGCCGTAATCAAAGCCGCATTTTGCTCGAGGCTGTGCTTCGGGCTGATTAAAGAGCTCAGTCCCCGAAAAAGGGCGGGCTCTTTTCGATAATATCAAGCAGGCTGCCCATGCGTTCAAGAGAGGACACATAGTATTTTCTCATGCCGTCTATATCGCTCATGTCGAAATTCCGCGGTATGCCTGCGAAAATAAGTATTTCCGCTGCCGTAATATTACGGAATATTAAGGCTGTGATGCCTGCAATGACTAATACGATCACAAAAAGAGAGCGGCGCTTCGATAAACTGATATTGCCCGGGCTTTTTTGAAAGCTCTGCGTCGGTAAGCTTTTCTGCCTGATTACGCATTTGCTATTCATCACTTTTTCTCTTCCCAATTTTCCGCCCAGCCTTCTCCAAAATCGTCTGCGGGATTGTAGGGCGCTGTTTTTTTGCCTGCGGCAAACATATTTCCGTTTTCGTAATAGGCAAAGCCGTCGTCCTTTACGGTATACCCCTTGGGCAGGGCGTAATATTGCACGCCGTCAAAATACCACATATGACCGTCTTGGAAAACAAAGTCCTTTTTGTCGATGTCGGCGTATTCGTCTGCCTTCGCGTCCTTATAAAATACGCCGCTGAAACTGCCGTCGGGACTTTGGGTGTCGCCGGCGGTGAAAAAAGCTCAAGGCTGCGGCCGCCGACATCGAGCCTCGGGTAAGCAAAGCCGTTCAAAAAAAGGTATACGCCCTTACCGTCCTGCTTATCGACCACAGTGCCGCTGCTCATGGCTTCCTTTGAGCAGGCTATATATTGCATGCGGGAGGTATCTATTACCGGTGTTTCCCCTTCGCAGTTCTGCCACATTCCGTTGAGCTTCTCGAGCGGGATTTCCGGTATTTCTCCGCCCGGGGTAAAGCGCGCGCCGTCAAGACTTTCACTGCCGCCGCTGCCTATTCTGCCGTACCGGGTGCGGTAGGTATAAGTGCTTTCAACCGTGTCGAGCCGCAGAATATTGCCGGATTCGTCAGTCCATACTCCGGACAGCTCCTTCGCTGCCATAAGGCCTTTGCGGTCTTTGCCGCCGTCGGCGTCGCTGCTTCCGCAGCCTGTAAGAGAAATCGTGAGTACGGCTGTCAGCAGCAGGGAAAGCGTTCTGATGTATTTTTTCATAAGCGTTGCCTCACTGTTTCTCCGCCGTGCCCGAATCCGACAGCGCTTCGGAGAAGACGAATGTATCGTTCTTATCGTCCCAAAGCCATGCAAACACCGTAATGTCTCCGCCGATTTCAAAGGTCATGCGGACATCGCTGTTCCCGTCATCATTGAGATCCGAAAAATCCGTGCTCCTGTAAGCCTCAGACGGATCGTTTACGGCAATCGGATATTCCGCCGAACCGAAAAGCGTTTGAGACGGGGAATCGTAATAAAAAGCCGCGTCCTTTTTGTGAACGCATATCAGAATATCGGTTTTTACGCCGCCGCGTGTAATACTGCCGTAATCGCTCACGAGTCCCGTTGTGCGCCAATCCTCTCCGGCAATATCTCCGCCCGAAGTATCCGTCGTCCCTTTTTCGCCGCATGATACAAGTACGCAGCATATTATAATGGATATAAGCGCAATTGCAATTTTTTTCATCGGTGTCCATCCCTGTGTGTCACGAATGTTTTTGCGAGGCAAAAACAGCCGTTTTATATATTATATTCTATAACGGCTATCAGCTTTTTCATATTAACCTTTGGTTAACCGAGGGCTGATATGAAAAATGGGAAGCTTACGGCGGCTTTGCCGCGATAATTTTTTTACCGAAAAAGGCGTGCTTTCGGCGTAAAAAATCCATGTGCTAAAATGATATGACCCAATAAAAAGATAAGTTAACTTTCGAATACTCTAAAGTACCTGCCTTGCTCGCGTTATTATATCTGAATTGTTTTTTGAGATAGGAAAGAAAGCATAAAAACAGCCCCTTCGGGGGCGGCTGAAAAAACAAAGCAGTCGGCAAACCTTTTCAGCACCCCTTGATGGGGCATGTAACGCGCCCCTCCGGGGTGACTCAAGCCTCCGGCTTAGCCGGAGGCCCTGGCTATAATCGCGGCGATTACAGCATGATTATTTTTGCGCCGAGCAGCTCTGCTTCGCGCTCTGAATGAGTAACCGCTATAAGGGTTCTTTCCCCGACGCTTTCGGATATGAGGGCTGCGGCTTTTTCGATATTTTCTTTATCAAGCCCCGCGAACGGCTCATCCAATATAAGGCAGCCGTATTCGGCTGAAAGCGCGCGGGCTATTGCGGCGCGGCGGCGCATTCCGCCAGACAGCTCCGACGGGTATTTATCCGCAGCTTCCGCTATTCCCAGCTGCGCCAGCATATAAAGCGCGGTTTCTTTTTCCGCGCCGATAAGGGTTATATTTTCAAGCACGGTTTTAAAGGGCAGCAGCCTGTCCTCCTGAAAAACGGCGGAAAAGCGCACGCCGCCCGTTTCAATGCTGCCGTCCGCAGGCTCTTCAAGTCCCGTTATCAGCCGCAAAAGGGTTGTTTTCCCGCACCCGCTTCCGCCGAAAATGCAGCTTCGCGCGCCGTCGGGAATTTCGAGAGAGAAGCCGCCGAAAATCTGCTTTTCACCGTAGGCAAACGAAAGATCATTTATTTTTATCATTCAAATACCTCCGTGCCAGCCGTTTAATTATAAGCTCAATAAGCAATGACAGCGCCGCCACCACCGCCGTAAGCGCGAAAACGCGCGGCGTTTCAAGATACAGCTTTGCGTCCTGCAGCAGTCTGCCTATGGAATTTACGGGTCGGCAGATGACCTCCGCCGCAACACCCGATTTCCACGCAAAGCCCAGCGCGTTCACCGCCGCGGCCGTAAAGGAAGGCATTATCAGCGGCAGCTTGATCTTAAAAAGAATTTTAAGCGGGGAAAGTCCGAAGACTCTGCCCATTTCGGCATAGCCGTTATCGAGATTACGTATTCCGTTTTCAACATTTGACCATATCATGGGTAAAACCATTAAAAACGATATGAAAACGGACAAATACGCACTTTTTATCCATACGAGCGCTAAAATTATAAAGGAAGCTACGGGAACTGCGCGTATAAGGTGCAGAATGGGCGCGAAAAAATCTCTGAAAACGCGAAATCGAGCCGATAATACCGCGCATACCGAGCCGATAATAAGCCCCGAAACATATCCTGCCGTGATTCTTAACATTGTGAGCAGAACGGCGCGCCAAAATTCGGCTGTTTTTCCAAGCTCCGCCAATGTTAAAAAAACCGCGCGCGGGTAAGGAATAAGCAATTCTTTGCCCACGGCGGCAGCGGCAAGCTGCCATACCGCAAGCCATAAAAGCGCCACGGCAGCCCGCCTTAAAATATTTTTAAATCTACTTCGCTTCATAATAGAAGGCATCATCCGGCAATGCTCCGCCTATGCTCTTGGGATTGGCGTCGAAGAGAAACTTCAAATATGCCGAAAGGTCGGTTTTAAGCTCTTTTCCGTCTTCAAATACTATGTTGCAGTAGGGCAGTGCCTTTTTGGCTATTGCGGCGGCTGCGACTATACCGTATTTCTCGCAGAGAGAGGCGGCGGTATCGGGGTCTGAATTGACCGATTTAACCGATTCCTCATATTCCTCCATGAATATTTTAACGGCGTCGGGGTTTTGCTCGGCATATTCCTTGCGAACGGCTACGCAGCCCATAACAAGCTTTGTATCGCTTACCTTATCCCACTCTTTGTTCATATCGAGCGCGATGGTCGAGCCCTGCGCCTTAACGGTAATGGTTGTGGCAACCGGCTGGGGAGCAACCGCGATTATCTTTTCATTCTGCGCAAAGGCGGTAACAAGCTCGGTCGGCTGTGAAACAAAGTTAAGAGTAACGTCTGTTCCAACCTTCAAGCCGTTCTTTTCAAATATATAATTTATTATGTATTCGGGGTTTGCGCCCTGACCCGTAGCATATACGGTCTTGCCCTTTAACGATTTAATGTCGGTTATTTCTTCACCTTTTGTTACAAGGCAAAGAACGCCTAAAGTATTAGCCGCAAGTACCTTTATACCTTTATCGGTCTTTTTGTAAAGGGTGGAAGCGAGGTTTGTGGCTATTGCGGCAATGTCCGCTTCGCCGTTTGTGAGCTTGGCAACGATCTCATCATTGCTGCCTACGGTTGAAATAGTGTAGTTGAGTCTGCCTGTTTTATCCTCCGCCTTTTTCATAAGCGGAGCCAGTCCTATGCCGGTAGGCCCGTTGAGCGCAAATACATTGCAGGCAGTGTCAAGCTTTTCGGGTGTGGAGCTTACGGAAGAAGCCGAGCCCTGAGACTCGCTGCTTTCATTCTTCGTGCCGCAGGCGGCAAACGAGAACACCATAGCCGCAGCCATAAGCAAACTGATAATTTTTTTCATTTTTCTGTCACCTTTATCCTGCTATTTTCCCTTATAATAATCCCGCGCTTTTCAAGCGACTCAAGGCTGCGGTAAAGGCTTGCTCTGCCGAGTCCGAGCATGCTTGCAAGCTCGGTCATACTTTTGGGAATGGCAGCGTATCCGTTTTCGTCGGCGGAAAGAGTAAGGTATTTAAGCACCGTGTTCTCCGCGTCGGAGCAGGAAATAACGCTGATTCTGGCATTGAGAAATCTTATTCTGTCGGATAAAAAGGCAATATAGTTTATTGCCGCATGCGGATGCTTTTCAAAGAGCGAAGCCAACATTTCCTCGGTTATAAAGCATATTTCCGTGTCCTCCGCTGCCGTAACGGTGCTGACATATGCATCGGCAGTGCCGAAAACCGCCGCCGCCCCGAAGCAGGAGCCTGCGGGAATACGTTTCATAATGCTTTGCTGCGAATTGTTCGTAACCGCAGTCACCAAGCCCGATTTCACAAAACCGACGGCGCGGCGAAAGCTTTCGGGCGAATAAACCGTTTCACCCTTTTTGAATTTCACAGCCCTGGGCAGACAGGAAATTATTTTCTTTTTTTCCTCCTCGGATAAGCCGGCGAGCAAAAACAAACCTTTGTATTCCGACATAAGATACCTCAATGTTTTTGTCTCATATGAGACAGTTTATTATATTATAACAGATATATTTATAATGTCAAGCAAAAAAATCGCAGCATCTGTCCCGTTTATTGGACAGATGCTGTTGTAAAATAATGTTCGTAAAATAAAGAAAAAAAGCTTGACAAATGTCGAATCAAAGGTTATAATACAGATATCGAACATTTGTTCGAAAGGAGAAAAATATGAATCCCGCTATGATTTTAAGAACAGTTTTTGAGTTTGCAATGCTTGCCGCCGTTCTTTGGGGAATATTCCATGAGGACAGGCTCGTTGCCTTCGAAAAGCGAATTGCCTGCCTTATTCGCCGCCGCAGACTGCGCGTGGTAAAGACCTCCGGTGTCCGCAAGGCAAGCTTTTAATTTGTAGGGAGTAAGGGTTTTCCCTGCAAATCACGGCTTTTGAATCAGCCCGGCTGTGTGCTCCGGGAAAAGCTGTTCGGCAAACCAGACCTCATGCACCTTGAATTCCTTGCCGTTCAGGTAATTTAACGGCTCTGCGTCGGAGGTGAAGGCGAATTTCAGGCGGTAGGAATAAAGCGCCTGGCGCGAAAAGCCTGCCTTTTTATCGCCGCCGAGCTTGCCGTATTTGCCGTCTCCCAAAAGCGGATGACCGATAGACGCCATGTGCGCCCTTATTTGGTGCGTTCTTCCTGTGAGCAGGTCTATTTCTATTAGGGACAGTCCGTTTTTGCTCGCTATAACGCGGTAGCGTGTTTTTATTGTGAGCGAGGAATCGGTTTTTTTATTTTTAAGGTAAACGCGATTTTGCTCGGCGTTTTTTTCAAGGAAGCCCTCCAAGGTCGCTTCTTTTTTTTCGGGAATACCGTGAACCACCGCGAGATAGTGCTTTTCTATTTCGCGGGATTTTATTTTATCGCACAGCACGCGGAGCGCGGCGGCGTTTTTTGCCGCTATTACTATTCCGCCGGTGTTCCTGTCAATGCGGTTCGCAAGTGCGGGGCGGAAGCTGTTTTCATCATCGGGGCGGTATTCGCCCTTTTCGTAAAGGTAGCGTTGTATCCTCGCTATGAGAGTATCTCCGTATTCGTTTTTGTCCGGGTGGACTAGCAGACCCTGCGGCTTATCCGCCAGCAGAATGTTTTTGTCCTCATAAACAATGTTAAGTCTTGCCGGGGCTGACATAAAGTCGTACTTCGGCGCTTTTTGTTTTAAAAATTCATCGTTTATATACGCCTCGACGGTATCGCCCTCGGAAAGCCTGGTGTTTATCTGCGCGCGTTTTCCGTTGACCTTTATTCTTTTGATCCTTATGTATTTAAACATTAAAGCAGCAGGCAGCTCCGGGCAGTTTTTGGTTATGAACCTGTCCAGCCGCTGGGACGCATCGTTTTTGGTTACGGTAAAAATTTTCATAGGAAAGCCTCTTGAATCTTGAAGAATATATTGTATAATGTGTTATGATATCGGATAATCCGGAAGGAGTGTTATAATTGGCAAAAAGTGTTCACAGCGGTCACCGCGACAGGGTGAGAGATGAGTTTTTGTTTAAGGGAATCAGTGAATCGACACCGCCGCACAAGGTGGTTGAATATATCCTTTTTCACTCTATACCGCAAAAGGACACAAATGAAACCGCGCACGCGCTTTTGGAACGTTTCGGATCGATATCCGGCATACTCGACGCACCTGCGGAGCAGCTTATGCAGGTAAAGGGAATAAGCAAGGTTTCGGTATCGCTTTTAAAGCTTATTCTCCCTGTGGCAAGAATTTATTCGAGCGAGAAAAACTCGGCAGATAAGGTGCTTAAAGATATTGATGACATATCGCAGTATCTTTTGGGCAAATATTTCGGCTATGATAAAGAGGTATTCTCAATGCTTTCACTCAATGCCTCGGGCAAGGTGCTGGGGTATGATGTTCTCTCAAGCGGAAATGTATCCGAGGTGACGGTGTCCGTGCGTGATATCGTGGAGGTTGTACTCAAAAGAAGAGCGGTATGCGTTGCCATTGCGCACAATCACCCGGGCGGCGTGGCGCTGCCGAGCGAGGAGGACATAAAAATAACCGAGCTGATAGACAGAACCCTTAAAAATATCAATGCAAAGCTGCTCGACCATGTTATAATAGCGGGAGACGACTATGTTTCCATGGCGCAGAGCCGCTGCTTTGATTACATTTTTATGAAGTAAGCTCCGCTTCGGATTCCGCCATTCTGTAGCCGACGCCGCTTTCGGTAAATAAGTAAATCGGGCTTGATGAATCGCGTTCAATCTTTTTGCGCAGATTGGCTATATTTACCCTTAAAATTCCGCTGCCGTCGGCAATTCCGGCGCCCCATACGGTTTTTATTATATGATTGCCGGTCACCACACGGCCGGAATATCTGCACAGCAGTGCGAGAATTTTGAATTCGTTTTTCGTAAGGTGCACATCTGCGCCGTCCACCGTGACTCGGCGGCTGTTAAACTCCACCTTCAGCCCGCCGCTTAAATAGACCGCAGAAACGCTCTCGCCGCGCGCCTCTTCAAGCGCCTCAATCCGGCGAACGCAGGCTCGCACCCGAGCCAGAAGCTCGCCCGACAGAAACGGCTTGCGGATAAAATCGTCCGCACCGGCATCCAAAACATCGGTCACGGCGCGTTCACCCGCCGCTGCCGATACGGCGATTACCGCACCGCAGCCGGTATCCAGGGCTGCTTTTATGAGTCTTCTGCCGTCGGAAGAGGGATAAAGCGGATCGGTGATAAGAATATCCGGCGGATTTGCCGAAATTTCGGCACGGCAAATTGCAGGGTCGGCAGAGTATGAAAGCTCATAGCCCGCCTTTGAAAGCAGCGCCTTTAAAAGCCGCGCGTTCTGTCTGTCGGGATCGGAAATAACAATATGTCTTTTCAAGCAATCACCTCAAGCCCGTTATTCGGCAGTGCCGCCGTCCGCCTTCTGCGCCGAATAACTGTTTTCTTCCAATATAAAGTCCTTAATATTGTTTTTGGCGGTTTCAAGATCGTATACATAGTACCATACGCCTTTGATTATTTTCCCCGAAGAGGGTATGCTTTCGTTCGGAACGCTCAGCTGTTCAAACTCGGGGGACGAAATCAGCCCCCACGAGCCCAGTGAAATAATATCGTTTGCCGAAAGCGAGGTTTCGCATTCCTTCAAAAACATCTGCGCAAACTGCGGCAGCTTTAAAGCGCCCAGGCTCTTTGCCTTGTTGAACATCGCCATAAGCACTGTCTTTTGGCGGTTGCCGCGCTGAACATCACTGTCAATATGCCGTATTCTCGCATAGCATACAGCCTGTGCGCCGTTGAGTGTTTGCTCTCCTGCTAAGGCAATGTCGGGGCACTCCATCTTAAGCGAGCGCATTTCCGGGAAAATATTTCGGTTCAGCTCGTTTTTTTCCGCCTCCGTCACATTAACGGTAACGCCGTTTATGTAATCTATAACCCGCGCAAGCCCGAAAAAGTTCATGGTTACATAGTCGCTTATTTCCAAATTGAAATTCTGATTAAGGGTCTTCACCGCCAGCTGCGATTTGCCGTAGGCATAGGCGTGGGTAAGCTTGTCCTTTGAATGCCCCTCGATTGCGACATAGGTGTCTCTGGCAATTGAGGTCAGCTTCAGCTTGTTATGCGCCTTATCGACCGTCAGAATTACTATCGCGTCGCTGCGGCCTACATTGTTATCCTGCCTTGTGTCAAGCCCCAAAAGCGCTATGTTGCGCACATTTTCGTACACCTGCGGCTCTTCGGAGTTTATGCCTATGTCGTTCTTATCAAGCGGAGTGCGCTTGACTGTATTTATCAGCCTGTAGGCATAGAGATAAAATCCCGCGCATGCCACTGTCAGCAGGCAGATCACTGCAATCAGCAGATTCTTCAGCACGCGCCTTTTTTTGCGGCGCTTGCCTTTTGATCTGCGAGGCTTGGAAACCGAAGAAATATCCTCATAACGCTGCGGCGTATTGCGTCTGCCCGAGCTTGAATATATATTGTTGTCGTCTTCTCTGTACTGCAAAAACATCACCTTTAAAAGCATTATACAATACGAAAGCAAAAAAGTAAATAGCAATGCACCGATCGGCAGCTTTAAAAAAATTAAAAAAATAAAAAATAACACTTGATTTTATTCTCAAGATATGATATTATACTATGGCAGTCAAAAATTTGCCTGTATGCGCTGATAGCTCAGCTGGATAGAGCGTCTGGCTACGGACCAGAAGGTCGGGAGTTCGAATCTTCTTCAGCGCGCCATGAAAAAAGCAATTGCGTTTTGCAATTGCTTTTTTCATTTATATTCTAGGACAAGTGATATTCGCTTCGCAAGTGTCAGCGTGAATATAATATCACTGTGAGCAAAGCGAACAATATCACTTTTGCGGCCGGCAAAAATATCACGCCGAGGAAGGCTTAGCATATCACTATCCATTTACAGATTAATGTATGTAAATATCATTGAAATATTAAAGACACGCAAAAACGAAATTGAAATTCACACGAAACAATAAAATTAAAAGTCGGAAAAACGATTCGCTATATCCAAAGCGTATCCGCTTTGCCGTTCCGAGATAATATGGTCGTAAACAGCTTTGGCTATACTTGCGGAGCAATGACCGGCTCGTGCAATGATGTATTTTTCGGGCAGACCCATATAAAACAGCTCCGAGACATAAAAGTGTCTTAAATCGTGAGAGCGAAAAAGCGACAGGGCTATTTCTTTTCAGTATTCGTCAGAAACCGGCTGATAGAAAATGCGGGTTATAAGGCACTGTTTTTCCTCTTAGACGCCCGGTAAAGCATTTGATAAGGCGACCTTTTACTTCCTTTTTTGTTTTGCTGTCCGGTTTTTAATATACATCCAAGCCGACTGTTTCAAGGCGGATGAAAACATTATAGCGTTCATTTTCTTCTTTTTTTAAAGAAAATGGGTCATATCTCTTTACAACGCAGATTTTCGGCATAAAAAATGCTTGACCTTTGTACTGCAGTGTGATATAATAGCTATACCTCTGAAAAGGTTCTTTTTTTTTGCAAAGGAACCGGTTATAATGCCTTGCGAATATATTGTGCATGTGCTTTTCGCCCACAACATTATATTGCGGACGGGCACAATGATTCGGGCAAAACCGAGGGAGGCGTTTACTTTTACGGTGTCGGGTTTCCGGCGTGAATTAGTAAAAGCAAAAAATATTTCCGTAAAGCGGGAGGTGCCGTTATGAGAGTTAAAATCACACTTGCATGCACTGAATGCAAGCAGCGCAATTACAACACAATGAAAAACAAGAAAAACGATCCTGATAGGCTTGAAATGAACAAGTATTGTAGGTTCTGTAAGAAGCACACCCTACACAAGGAAACGAAGTAAGGGGGCGGGCGAATGAAGGTACTAAACAAAATTTGCCGCTTTGCGGCATCGGTTTTCGGTCTTGCTTCTCTCGTTCTTTTCTTTATGCCGTTTGCAAACATCGTGAGCGGCGGAAACAATGCTTCGCTGGTAGGCGCGATACTTGCCTTCGGCGGTAAGGCTACCGTCGGCGGGACGGAATATGCCATGGCGAAATCGTCGGATATTCTGTTTTGTCTTCTTTTGACTGTGCTTGCACTTATTTTAAGCATTTTTTCCTTTAAATCTAAAAAGCTTCGTTACTTTGCCCCGGCAATAGGAATCATTGACGCGGTTTATATGCTCGTCATTGCCGTCAGCAACCCTTATAAGTTTGTTGATAAGCGTCCGTTACCGGATGTTACCGGCATTACCTATTCAAGCTTTGTGCTTCTCACCGCCATTGCTCTTTTCGTTTTCACAATACTCGCGGCTGCGTATCTTTTCATCGACGATTATATCGAGGTTCTCGAATCAAAGGGTGAAAAGCTTACCATCTTAAAGCGTGTTATCCGTTTCTTCCGCGATTATAAGAGCGAGGTTAAAAAAATCGTATGGCCCGGCCCCAGAGATGTCGTTAAAAACACGGTTATCGTGCTTTTAATGTGCGTTATCGTAGGCGCGTTCATATGGTTGGTGGATTACGGTCTCGGTCAGCTTTTGAAGCTGATATTGGGCGCGTAAGCTGCCGGAGGTAATTTATGGCTGATACACAAGAGGCAAAATGGTATGTGGTGCATACCTATTCCGGTTATGAAAATAAGGTTGCGGGCGACTTGGCAACAATGGTTGAAAGCCGCGGTATGCAGGATCTGATTCAGGATATAAAGATTCCTACCGAAACCGTTACCGAAATCAAGGAAGACAAGAAGCGCGAGGTTGAGCGCAAAATTTTCCCCGGTTATGTGCTGATTAAAATGATCGTTACCGATGACAGCTGGTATGTTGTAAGAAACATCCGCGGCTGCACAGGCTTCGTCGGGCCGGCATCAAAGCCCGTCCCGCTTACAGACGAGGAGGTCGTTGCTCTCGGCGTTGAAAAGCACAGCGTTGAGGTCGGCTACAAAGAGGGAGACAATGTTAAAATCATCAGCGGTCCGCTCGAGGGCTACTCCGGTACCGTTAAATCGGTTGATACCGCGAACAACAGCGTCTGTGTGGCGCTTTCAATGTTCGGCAGGGAAACTCCGGTTGAGTTTGAGCTTGATCAGATAGCGCTTGATGACTGATTGCTTAATACGCAGTAATGCTTATTAACTTATCCGCCGAAACAGCGGAAGCCCGGCACAGGCTTACAGTGCCACGGTGGGAGGAACGGAATATGACCGTTCCGAAAGGCGTTTTATCGCCGCTACCACGAATAATGGAGGTGCAAACAAATGGCTCAGAAAATCACAGGTTACATTAAACTTCAGATCCCTGCAGGTAAAGCTACTCCGGCTCCGCCGGTCGGCCCTGCTCTCGGTCAGCACGGCGTCAACATTATGGCGTTCACAAAGGAATTTAATGAGAGAACCAAGAACGATGTAGGTCTTATAATTCCGGTTGTTATTACCGTTTATGCGGATCATTCGTTCAGTTTTATCACTAAAACTCCGCCGGCAGCCGTTCTTATCAAGAAGGCTTGCGGTATTGAAAGTGCTTCCGGCACACCGAACAAAACCAAGGTTGCCAAGATCACCAGAGAGCAAGTTAAGAAAATCGCCGAAACGAAGATGCCCGACCTGAACGCTGCAAGCATCGAGTCCGCTATGAGCATGATAGCCGGTACTGCCCGCAGCATGGGTATAGAAGTTGTCGATTAATTCTCTCTTGTGGGAGGAAAATTCCGATTTAACCACTTATTGGGAGGTAAACAATGAAACACGGTAAAAAATATAATGACAGCGCAAAGCTTATCGAAACCGGTAAGTTTTACGATACTGAAGAGGCTGTTGCGGTTGCTGTAAAGACCGGAACTGCCAAATTTGACGAAACGGTTGAAATTCATGTTCGCTTGGGCGTTGACTCTCGCCACGCTGACCAGCAGGTCAGAGGCGCGGTTATTCTCCCCAACGGGACAGGAAAAACCGTAAGAACTCTTGTTTTCGCCAAGGGTGACAAGGCTGACGCAGCTAAAGAGGCAGGCGCCGATTTCGTAGGCGCCGAAGAGCTCGTTGCCAAAATCCAGAACGAAAACTGGCTTGATTTCGACGTTGTTATCGCAACACCCGATATGATGGGCGTTGTCGGACGTCTCGGTAAGGTTTTAGGCCCGCGCGGTCTCATGCCGACTCCGAAGGCAGGCACCGTAACCCCTGATGTTGCCAAGGCTGTTACCGAGGCAAAGGCAGGTAAAATCGAGTACCGTCTTGACAAGACCAACATCATTCACTGCCCCATCGGTAAGGTTTCTTTCGGTGCCGAAAAGCTCAAGGAAAATCTTGACGCTCTTATGGCTGCCATCGTTAAGGCAAAGCCGGCGTCGACCAAGGGTCAGTATATCAAGTCCTGCGTAATAGCTACAACAATGGGCCCCGGAGTAAAGCTCAATGTTGCAAAGTTCGGCGCATAAGACTTCTTAAAGCTTTAATGTGCGGCAGCGGATCTTCGGGTCTGCTGCCGCGCTTAATTTTACGGCAATGTCGGCGGCTTCTTTGGGGCGCGGCATTAGCCGAGTTGTATTTATTGCAATTTATCCCTTGATATTAAAGGGATAATGTGGTAATATTTATACCGTCAGGAGCGTGAAACACAATGAAAACAGTAGTATCGGTTATAGGTAAGGACGCGGTAGGAATAATTTCTGAGGTAAGCGCGGTGTGCTCGGAGTGCAATGTTAATATAGTTGACATTACACAGTCGGTTTTGCAGGATATGTTCGTAATGGTAATGCTTACGGAAATTGACGGGCTTAACTGCACGTTTGCGGAGTTTTCCGATAAAATGAAGGCACTGGGCGTCGGCAAGGGACTCGATATTCGCGTAATGCACGAGGATATTTTCAATTCAATGCACCGCATTTAAAAAAGGAGCTGCCCCAATGCTTAATATTAACGATATAATGGAAACCATAAATATGATTTCCGAGGAAAATCTTGATATCCGCACGGTGACAATGGGGATTTCCCTGCTTGACTGCGCCGATTCGGATATAAAGAGCTCCTGCGATAAAATTTATGAGAAGATAACAAGACTCGCCGGTAACCTTGTTAAAACCGGTGAGGATATAGAGCGGGAATACGGTATTCCGATAATAAACAAGCGAATTTCCGTAACCCCCATATCAATGCTTGCCGCCACCGGCGGCGACCCGGTGCTTTACGCCAAAACGCTGCAGCGCGCGGCGGACACTACGGGCGTAAACTTTATAGGAGGCTACTCCGCCCTTGTGCATAAGGGCTTTTCGGCGGGGGATGAGGCACTTATACGCTCAATTCCCGAGGCGCTCGACACTACCGAAAACATTTGCTCATCGGTCAATATAGGTTCTACAAAATCGGGCATAAATATGGACGCGGTAAAGCTAATGGGCGAAATTGTGCATAAGACTGCCGAAAAAACCGCCGACCGCGACTGTATAGGCTGCGCAAAGTTAGTTGTATTCTGCAATGCGGTTGAGGATAACCCATTTATGGCGGGCGCGTTCCACGGCGTGGGCGAGCCCGATTGCGTGGTGCATGTGGGCGTTTCGGGCCCCGGCGTTGTTCAGGCAGCGCTTAAAAAGTACCCGAATGTTGACCTGGGCAGTGTTGCCGAAATAGTAAAGCGCACGGCATTTAAAATAACCCGTATGGGTCAGCTTGTGGGAACGGAGGCGTCAAAGCGGCTCGGTGTTCCTTTCGGTATAGTGGATTTATCGTTAGCCCCCACGCCCGCGGTGGGCGACTCGGTGGCGCATATTCTTGAAGAAATGGGGCTTGAAACCTGCGGAACGCACGGCACTACCGCGGCGCTGGCTCTGCTTAACGACGCGGTTAAAAAGGGCGGAGTTATGGCGTCTTCCTCCGTCGGCGGGCTTTCGGGCGCGTTTATTCCCGTTACAGAGGATGCGGGTATGATAGCCGCAGCGCGCTCGGGCGATTTGCAGCTTGAAAAGCTGGAGGCTATGACGGCGGTTTGCTCTGTGGGGCTTGATATGATAGCGATTCCCGGCGAGACCCCCGCAGAGGTTATTTCCGCAATAATCGCGGACGAGGCGGCTATCGGTATGGTAAACTCAAAAACCACGGCGGTAAGGGTAATTCCCGCAATAGGCAAAAAGGCGGGCGAGGAGCTTAATTTCGGCGGGCTTTTGGGCTCTGGACCGATAATGCGCGTAAACCTTGAAAAAAGCCCGAAGAAGTTTATCGACCGCGCGGGGCGCATACCCGCCCCCCTGCAAAGCCTTAAAAACTGATGAGCGGGAATATAATTTTAATAGGTATGCCGGGTTCCGGCAAAAGCACGGTGGGCGTTTTGCTGGCAAAGGCGGCGGGTATGCGGTTTTCCGATACCGACCTTTTAATTCAGCAGGAAACCGGCAAAAAGCTGCAGGAAATAATTGACTGCGGCGGGCTTGAATTCTTCCTTAAAACCGAGGAGGAAGTAATTGCCGCAGCGGATTTCGAAAATTCGGTGGTTGCAACGGGCGGCAGCGCGGTTTTCGGCGAAAGGGCTATGAGAAAGCTTAAAAGCGGCGGCAAGGCGGTGTTTCTCGATGTGCCGCTTGAAGAAATAGAGCGCCGCATAAACAATATCACAACGCGCGGTATTGCAATGCAGCGTGGCGAAACGCTTGAAAGCGTTTATAACGAAAGGCTGCCGCTTTATAAAAAATACGCCGATATAACGGTGAAAAGCGGCAACGCAGAGGAAACGGTAGCAGAAATATTAAAACAGATTAGTTAAGAGCACCGTTCCACAGCGGCATATTTGCTATATATTTCTCCTCAACGGCGGGAACATAATATGCGCAGTAGACTTTAAAGCCTTGCTTTTCCAAGCTTTCATTTCCTGTGCTTTCTTCCGCCACTAAAAAACGGTAATAGGGTATATAATATTTTTCCCAAGGCGCAAACCGATAAACAAGCTCGGTTTGCGCTGTTTTATCGCTTTTTTTAATTGCGGTTGGGGCGGAGGTGACATATTTCCCGTCATACAAAAGCTCCTTTGCCTTATCGGGGGATATAACGGGGTAATTCCCGATTTTATTGCCGAGATCAGGTAAATCGGTGTTTATTAGCTCCAATTCACCGTTATCATTCGGGGTGAAAAAGGTTTTATAAAAATTGTAATTTATGATTTTTTGAACTATATCATCGCTGTCCTTATAAAAGCTGATATGATATGACTGCCTGCCGTAAATATCGCAGTCGCCGCCGTATAAATTCAAAATATACTTTCCGTCTTTAAATAAAGCGCTGTATTTATTCTTTAAATATCCGGCGCTTTTTTTCATATCCTTATATGATGCATAATATCCGAAATTATATCTTTCGGGCAAGCTTTCTGCTTTTTTAAAGTAAACGAAAATTCCTGTATCGGTTGCCGTGATTTTTATGCTTTCGCTCGCGGCAAATACCGCGCCGCCGTCATTTGAAACGCTGCCGAAGCCCTTTAAATTCAGCTTTTCGGCGGTGGCGGTTATCAGCTCCTCTAATTTATTTTCGGATGTATCGTTTTTAACCCTGAAAACAGGCAGCGCGGCGAGTGAAATATTCTCGTTCCACGGGTTTGCGTTTACAAGCTCCGAAATATCGTGCGCAAGGTACCCTTCATAGCCGTAGCCGCCGTCGTGCGCGCCTATTTCAAGCGTGGGTAAATCGGTATCGGGGGATACGGCGCTGCTGTAAGTGCTTTCGTTTTTTGCACTGTTAAGCGGAAAAATATCGGAAAAATTCACAGTAACAGCTATGCCGACCGCGATAATTACGGGAGCGGCGCAGAGCAGTAATTTATTTCGCCTTTTCCGCTTTTCCACAATAATTTTGCGGCGGCGGCAGACCTCCGCCTTTCTTTCTTCAAAGCTTTTCACAGTATATCCTCCTTTTCAAGCTCTTTTCGCATAGCCGATTTTGCGCGGCAGAGCAAATTATCAACCTGCTTTGCCGATTTTTTCAAAATTTCGGCGGTTTCCTTATATGAAAGCCCCTCAAAATAAACTAAATGCACTGCCGCCCGCATATCGGGCGGCAGCTTTAATAAAGCAGCGTTTAATATGCGCGCCTGTTCGCTTTTTAAAAACACACTTTCGGGGGATTCTTCTTCCGCCGATATATTCTCGTGCAGTTTCTCGGCGGCGTGCCGTTTGCGGTGCTTTATAAGGTTGAGCGCGCGGCTTTTGCCTATCATATAAATATAGGTTTTAAGCGATACCTTAAAATTGTATTTCCGCCTGTTTTCCGCTATATAGGCGAATACGTCTATGGCAATATCTTCGGCGGTGTGCGGGTCGTTTACATATCTGTTTATAAAGAATATAAGCCCATCAAAATATTCGCGCATTATTCCGTCAAATGCGTCTTCATCTCCGCCTAAAAACAGTCGGTATTTATCTTCGCCGCTCACAAAACCGCCCCCTCACTTCTTATACAACTAAAAATGCTATTTTCCTTATATTAATGCCTGCTGAACAATTCAAAAGTACCTTGACCGGGCATGTAGGTGTAAACTTTTGAATTGTTCAGGTGCAAGGTTTTTGCGCAATCTTGCGAAAAAACCTTGCACTTTAAAAAGAATCACATTTTGATTCTTTTTAAAATCAGGCGACAATCAATGGATACTGACGGTCAAAACAAAGGTTTTGACCCATAAAATCGAGATTTTAACTCGATTTTATATAATTGCATTTGCTAATGTAATTATTCAGTAAACATTATATTATCATATTTTCCGAAAAATTGAAATAACCTAAATGGCGGGATTGACAAACAAAAGCGTTGAGTATATAATATATAAGTTAAATTATGTTTATTTAAGGATGTATATTTATGGAGTGGACTTCGCTTAACGA
>CDZH01052625.1_pt1 | contig 57462 bp, 54 predicted proteins | sample 557721 | NCBI WGS metagenome assembly CDZH01 (sample SAMEA3182062, study PRJEB8094) | gut metagenome | biome: human; feature: gut; material: Stool; isolation source: human stools | place: Canada | collected 2013-01-14 | reverse complement strand
ACCTATATTCTTGGGTATGAATCCAGCACGACACAGATCAGGACGCTTGCCGACGTGATGGACTTCCTCTTTAAGCTGGAAACGGTAGAGGGCATCGACTTCAAGATCAATGTGCAGAAGCCGCCCCGCAGCAAGCAATGGGAGTGCTCGATTTCCTTTGATGGAAAGAGCACGGCGGAGTTCAACGCGGATATGTGTCTGTTTCTTGAACAGTGGGAGGATGAGCGCAGCGAGCTTCGCGCCTATAACTCCACGCAGGCAGCATATAAGCGCTGGAAGGAGCAGACGCTTGCATACTATGCCGCGAACGCAGTCAAATGCACAGAGCCAGAAGAACTTGACCGTGACGAACTGATTGCAAGACGGACGGAACTTCTGGAAAAGGAATACGGCAAAAGCGAGAGTAACGAGTAAATAACCCCATCAAAGCCTGATTCTTGAGGGAAGGAGGTAAAAATGTCAGTAACAAAAGACGGCGACACCGGTCGCTGGATGTCTCAGATCCGGGTAACGGACTGGACAGGCAAGACCATCCACAAGAAGAAGCGGGGCTTCGCCACCAAAAAGGAAGCCCTTCAATGGGAACGTGACTTCATCAGCCAATCCACGGGCAGTCTCGGTATGACCTTCGGCGACTTCATCGCTTTGTATGTCAAGGATATGGAGCACCGCCTCAAGCCCTCCACCGTTGCCAGCAAGAAATGGCTGATCGACCTGAAGGTGACACCCTTCTTCAAGAAAATCCCGCTGAACGAGATCAAGCCCACTCATGTGCGCCAGTGGCAAAACTCTCTGACCAGCTACCGAGATGAAAGCGGCAAGCCCTACTCCCAAACCTATCTCAAGTGCATCAACAACCAGCTTACGGCAATTTTCAACTACGCAGTCAAGTACTATGGGCTGAAAGAGAATCCATGCCACAAAGCGGGAAGTATGGGTAAGAAACACGCCGATGAGATGCTGTTCTGGACAAGGCAGGAGTTTCAGACATTCATTGAGGTCATGAAAGACCGGCCCGCCAGCTACGCAGTATTTATGACCTTGTACTTCACCGGAATCCGTGAAGGAGAGCTATTGGCGCTTACGCCGTCGGACATCAACTTTGAAAAGAAAACCCTGACGGTAAACAAGAGCTATCAGCGTCTCGGCAGAGAGGACATCATCACCACACCGAAAACGCCCAAGAGCAACCGCACCATCCCCATTCCCGACGGTCTTTGCAACTGTTTGCAGGAGTATATGTCCCATTGCTACGGGCTGCAAAAGGACGACAGGCTCTTTCCATACACCAAGAGCTTTCTGTACCACGAAATGGAGTATGGCTGCAAGGCTTCCGGCGTGAAGCGGATACGGGTGCACGACATTCGGCACAGCCACGCCAGCCTGCTGGTGGAGATGGGCTTCTCTCCGCTGCTGATCGCGGAGCGGCTCGGACATGAAAAGGTACAGACAACGATGGACACGTACAGTCACCTGTACCCCAACAAGCAGGTGGAGGTAGCCAGACAGCTTGACGGCATCATGCCGTGAGCCTCTGGCTACAAAAATCGCTGCAAATGTAGCCAATTTGTAGCCGCTAAAAAAGAAAAATCCTGAAAAACGCTGTATTACCAACGCTTTTCAGGATTCAGAAAACGCTAAATATTTATTCCCACTCGTTGTTGGGCATCATATTTAACGGATTTTGCTTCATAAATTTGATACCTCATTTTTTTGATTATTTGATGTGTCCATATTATCCAGCCCTATACGATGGGCTGTTATCAAATTGTTATCGGTGGTGATAACGGGGGGTAGCAGGGTTGTTGTTTTCTCTGGTGGTTTACAACTACATTTTACCACGAAAGGCAGGGAAATGCAATAACCATCCTTGCTGTGGCGTATCAAGGAATCTTACTGAACATATGGCGCACCTTATCCAAACGGCTGTTTGGACGACGGGGCTGGATGATTGGCTCGCCGACAGTGGCCTGATACCCTTTCAGTTCCGTCAGGCACACACTCCGCCCGTTGGTGTAAAAGGCCAAATCAGTACGGTATGCCTGTATGCAACGGGCGGGAATCTCGCCAGTAAAGACAACTTCATCCTTTTTTATCTGGGCCGTTTCGATGGTGGCACAGTATTTCGGCGCATCATGATAAGCCCTGGAAAGGTATTCCTGGGGCGCATAGAGGGTGAAGGAGAGATAAGGTTCCAGCAACTGCGTCCCAGATTTCTTCAATGCCTGTTCCAATACAATCGGGGCCAATGAGCGGAAGTCCGCCGGCGTACTGACCGGGCTATAGTAAAGTCCGTATTCAAAGCAAATCTTACAGTCCGTTACGTTCCAGCCACACAAGCCTTGCCCCAAACCGTAACGGATACCATCCATGACAGCGTTTTGAAAACTCTGGTTCAGGTATCCCAGGGAAACCCGGCTCTCGTATTTTACACCGGAGCCAAGCGGGAGCGGTGTAACAGACAGTCCGATAGATGCCCAAAACGGGTTAGGCGGCACCTCGATATGGATGGTGTGACTGGCCACTTTGAGCGGCCGCTCTAAATAAATGACGGTGGGTTCCTTCACTGCTGTTTCAATCTTGTATTTTTCCGTCAGCAAAGCGGAAACAACCTCCAACTGCATCCGACCCAAAAAAGAAAGAATGATCTCATGGGTGGTGGAATCCACCTCGTAGTGCAAAAGCGGGTCAGTATCCGCAATTTGCGTAAGAGCGTCCAGCAACCGGTCTCTTTGCTCTGCCGTTTTTGGCGTAATCGTCGTCCGCAGCATAGGGAAGGGAACATCACTCCACATTTCACGAGGAAGTTGGGTTTTGTCCCCCAATATATCGTTTAATCTCAAGCTGTCGCTGGGAAGGATGACAATTTCGCCCTTATGGGCGGTATCTGTCCGAACAATCTCCCCTTTGGATGGAATACGCATCTCTGTGATTTTCAGCTTTTCTCTCCCGGCTAGGGCCACCGTATCCCGCAGACGCAGCGTTCCGCTGTATAGCCGCAGATAGACAAGCCTCTGGCCGCAATCTGTATACTCCACCTTAAAAACTCTACCGCACAGGGCGGCGCTCCCCTGTTCCTTGGTCGATTGGAACAGCCCTATCACCGCATCCATCAACTGTTGAATGCCAAGGCCGTTTTTGGCGCTACCATGATAGACCGGGAGCAGGGAGGCGTCTTGAACTCGCCGCTGTTCTTCTTGCGCAAGTTCTTTCTGACTGATTGATTCTCCTGCGATATACTTTGCCAATAACTCATCGTTATTTTCGATGACCGAATCCCACACCTCTGCACTAGTGTTTTCTGTCAGAGTTATTTTCGAGGACAGCGACACTGTCTGCTTGATGATAATATCAGCGGAGAGCTTATCCCGAACAGACTGATATACGCTCTCCAAATCAATGCCAACCTGGTCGATCTTGTTGATAAAGATAATGGTGGGGATGTTCAATTTCCGTAGGGCATGGAACAGAACACGGGTCTGGGCCTGCACGCCATCTTTAGCGGAGAGCACCAAGATGGCCCCGTCCAAAACAGCCAGAGAGCGGTATACCTCTGCCAAGAAATCCATGTGGCCGGGAGTATCCACAATATTGACTTTACAACTGTGCCACTGGAAAGAAGTGACTGCCGTTTGAATGGTAATTCCACGCTGCCGCTCCAAAAACATAGTGTCCGTTCTCGTTGTCCCTTTTTCGACGCTCCCCGGCTCTGAAATGGTTCCGCTGGCATACAGCAGGCTTTCTGTCAGTGTCGTCTTGCCCGCATCTACATGGGCAAGAATCCCGATATTGATAATGTTCATGTCTATCCTCCATACAAGGCCCAAAAGGGCGCAAAAATCCCCAGCGGCAAATACTTTTACCGCTGGGGATCATGACTTCGGATACATAGAAACGCATTCAGCTAACATGAGCCGTTATCCGTCACGATATTTGATAAAAAGGCAAAAGCATTCTTAAATTGGGTACAAAAACCAAGCCCCTGCAAGGGGCAATTATTTTTGTGCCCATTATCAAATTTTATTTAAGAATACCTTGCCGCATGTTGAATAGACTCCTCAAATCAGGATGACAGCAGTATAGCATAGCACACTCTAAAATGCAAGAAGTTTTTACCCGCTGTCCCAAATAAATCAGGAGGGCATTCACCGGGACACCCTCCGATTTGGGGCCTCATGCGCAAATAATTTCTGTGTCCACGATTTCCGCCGCACACGCCCGAATATTGTTAGTCCCTCTGCAACTCATACCACAGACCGTTGCCCTCGTCAAAGATGTACTTTTCCATGAAATTACCTCCATTTTTTGTGATTATCGTGCGCCTACCCTTATTTTTGACCTTGCACCCCATTTCTGCTCCTTTTCGACCTGTTCCTGCTGGTAAGCTGCCTCCAGTATCCTGTCCGCCTGTTCCGGGCCAATGGCCCGTCTGACCCGCTCATAGTCCCTGACTTGCCCTTTCAAGCCGTCCCTCTCGGCACAAACCTCATAAATCCTGGCTGACAGGGAGCCGTTCTTACTGACCTCACGATCATAGGCGCTCTGCAACCGCTCAAACTTGCTCTTGAGGTCGAAGTAGGCCCGGTAGACGGAGCGCAGCACCTTGACGATCTTCTCCCAAAGGGGCTTGGCCTTTTTCTCCCGGTAGGACTTGGCCGATTCCAGCGGCCCCGCCTCCGGCAGCGTCCGCTCCGGGTCGTCGGAGAAGTCCGCCGCCAGTTTCTCCATGCCCTTGAGCAAGGGCGCTACATCGTCCAGCTTAGCCCTGGCCTGGGCCGCTTTCTTCTCAGCTGATGCTGCCTCCTTATTCTTTTTGTCGGCCTCAACCTGGGCCAGCGCCGACACCTCTTGAAGCTGTGCAAGCCGTTCCTGCTCACGCTCCGTCTTGAACTGCGTAACAGTCAAATGTTCTTCGGAACTACCACGTTCCCCACGCTCTACATCGTCATAGCCAGCGGAGCGCATATGCTCAAAGAAATCATCTTGCAGGACACTGTACGACTTTCGTAGAACGGGTTTGCCCTTAGCTGTGCGTAACGGCTCCCCGGTAGTTTCGTCCAGAATGGGCTTGGACGCCCACTTCTTGCTCATGCTCACCTGCATGATCGTTTCCTTGACCTTGCCCACCAGGGACTTGTCCTTGCACCGCTTTGTCCAGCGTATCTCCTTCTCCACTACCGGGATATAAACCACATGGAGGTGGTAGTGGTACACGTCCTCCCCCAGCGCCTCGGACATGGCCCGGTTGCGCTCGTCAGCGTGCATGACCGCCGACAAAATATACTGCTCTCCGCCCACGATTTTGATTGCGGCTTTATAGGCTTCGGTGTAAAATTGTTTTGCGAAGTCATACCCGCCGTGATTGTAGAAGTAAGCGGAGTTTACATCAAAGACCAACTCACCGTATCGAAAGGCATCCTCCTTGATGCCACGGGTGGAGATCACGCCGTCGGCCTCCATTTGAGCAAACATCTCCCGATACCCGGCAGACGGGGTTTTGAAATGGACATTGAGCGGCGTCCGCTCCAGTACAATGTCCTGATTGACATAGGAATCCTTCTCACGCTCGTTGTGCTGCTGGGTGTTACCGATCTTGGTTTCGGTCAGCCTCATATTTCTTGCGTTGGTACGGTCAATACCGTCGCCTCTCGCCATAGGCAAAAATCCTCCTGTTTCAGATGTTGGGTTGTTGAAAGAGGACGGGGGTTCGGGGGAGGCACTTCCTGCAGGAAGTGTAATAACCCACTATGACACTTTCATCCCTTCGGTCTGCAAAGTGTCGTGGGCTCTCCGAGGGGGTGTGGGGGCTTTGCCCCCGGCAACTGCGGTTGCCTCCCCCAGCAGGGCCGCCCTTTGAAAAGGGCACCCTGCACCCCGCCTAAACTTTGCTGCTCCCCGTGACAGCCGTGACGACCGTGACGATGTTTCAGACACCGCCGCCACTCTCAAAAAAGCCGTCACAGCCGTCACGGTCGTCACGCCTGGGACGGTTCCAGCGTCAGGCTGATACTTCTCCCGGCGTGGCTCCTGCTGTTCTCATAGCGGATGTGGTAGTCTATCAGCAGCTTCCCGGCCCGGACGTTTAGCCGCATCGCCAGGGCGTTGGGCTTCATGTCGGTCTGGAGCGCCGCTACCAGCTCGGTGGCCGTACCACCCCAGGTCGGCTTCTCCGCCGTCACAAGGGCGGCTATGGCCTCCAGCACCGGGTCGGGCGGCTCTGTCCATGCCTCCGTTTCCGTACGCTCCAGCGTCCATATCAGCCGTTCCTTGTCCCTGGTAAGATAGAATCGCTGGTCTTGCTGGTCACGCCCGGCCACGTCCAGAACGGCACTGCCATCTGTCCGCTTCTCCTTTTGAAGAAGAAAGGCCCCGTCCGCCGCTCCCAGCAGACCGTTGGTGCCGGAGATCATATCGAATTTGTCATCTGCCTGTTGCTTTCGAGTGTGGTGTACCAGCAGGAGGCAGACGCCGCAATCATCGGCAAGGCGTTTCAGCTTACCCACCACCTCGTAATCGTTGGCGTAGCTGTACTTATCCCCACCAGCCTCCCGGATTTTCTGGAGGGTGTCAATGATAATCAGCTTGGTGTTCGGGTGTTCCCGGACGAACTTCTTTAGCTGTTCCTCCAGGCCAACGCCAAGCTGTTTGGCGTAGACCGCAAAGAGCAGATTGTCGGTGCCCTCTGTGCCGAACATTCGGTATAGCCGCCCCTGCAAGCGGCGGTGGTCGTCCTCCAACGCCAGATAGAGGACAGTCCCCTTGTGGACAGGGTAGCCCCACAGGGGGAGGCCCATGCTGACATGGTAGGCAAGCTGGGCCATCAGGAACGACTTGCCCACCTTGGGCGCTCCCGCAAAGAGGTACGTCCCAGGGTAGAGCAGACCGTCTATTACGGGCGGTCTGCTCTGGTAGATGTTCTGGTAAAGGTCGTTCATGGAAACTGTGTGGAGGTAGGCTGGGTCGTTCATGCGCCGCATATCCCGGAGCATTTCCTCTAAATCTTTCTCTTGGGGGTTGTTTTCAGCCGTTTCCTCTGCTATACTTTGGGTAGTTGTTTGAGAATTGGGCTGTTCCCCGTCTGCGCCAACAGACGGAACCGGGACAGTCCTTTTCGTTTCTCTGGAATCCATCAATCTATCAATCCTCCTTCATGCCGCCCAGCGTCACTGAGATAAGGTCAATGGTGGCGAGAAGTTCATCCCCCACGTCGCCCCCGGCCTCAATGCGCCGCAGTTCCCCCAGGACGGCGGCGAGTTGGTCACGCAGGGCCTTGTAGACCCTGGGATTGCCCTGCACCACCACGGCCCGGTCTAAGAGCCGCCGGGTGATGTAGTCCTGCTTCGTCAGGCCAGAGAGCCGCACAGCGGCGTCAATCTGCTTGTTTTCCTCCGGGGATACCCGGAAGGCCACGGTCTTGTTCCTCCAGCGGTTGTGAGTGTCCAAATTCTTAGCTGACATTACGCTCCCATCCTTTCAAAGTCCAATTTGTCTGCCATTTCCGTCTGCTTGGACGGAAACAGGTGGGCATAGCGATAGGTGATCTCGATACTCTCATGCCCCACACGGTCAGCAATCGCCACAGCGGAGAAGCCCATGTCAATCAGAAGTGAGATGTGCGAATGCCGGAGGTCGTGGATTCTGATACGCTTGACCCCTGCCGACTTCGCCCCTCTGTCCATCTCATGGTGGAGATAGCTTTTCGTGATGGTGAAAATGCGCTCCTTCTTCTTGATACCGTAGAGCATCCCCAGGTAATCCTTCATCTCGTCACAGAGGAAGTTGGGCATTTTAATGGTGCGGTTGCTTTTCTTCGTCTTTGGCGTGGTAATGACGTCCTTGCCGTGGAGCCGCTGATAGGACTTGCTGATTTTCACCGTCCCGGCCTCAAAGTCAAAGTCTGCCGGGGTCAGGGCCAGCAGTTCCCCCTCCCGAATACCACACCAGTAGAGCATTTCAAAGGCGTAGTAGGAAACGGGCTTGTCCATCATGGCATCTGCAAACTTCTGGTACTCCGCTTTCGTCCAGAACAGCATTTCCTTCCGTTCCTCTGACCCCATGTTCCCAGCCTTGGCGGCGGGATTGGAGCGCAGCTCATAGAAGCGGACAGCGTGATTGAAGATGGCGCTAAGCTGGTTGTGCAGGGTTTTGAGGTAGGTAGCCGAGTAGGGCTTGCGCTTCTCGTCCCGGTAGGCCAGCAACTCGTTCTGCCATGCGATCACGTCCTTGGTGGTGATCTCGCTAATCTTCCGCTTGCCAAAGTAGGGCAGAATTTTCTTCTGGATGATGTTCTCCTTGGTCAGCCAGGTGTTCTCCTTGAGCCGGGGTTTCATATCCTTGGTGTAAAGCTCGGTAAAGGCTTCAAAGGTCATATCCAGGTCGCCGGAGGTCTGCATCTGGAAACTGCGCTCCCACTCCTGGGCCTCCCGTTTGGTGGCAAAGCCACGCTTGCACTTCTGTTTGCGCTCCCCCGTCCAGTCCTGATACCGCACCATGACGTACCATGTTCCTCTTGCTTCGTCCTTAAAGACTGGCATTTAGTTCCCTTCCTTTCTGGCCCCGTAGAGCCGTTCGTTGAAATACTGGCGGTTGACCCGCCCTGCGATGGTGATGAAGCCCTTGTCCTTCAATTCTTCGTTGAGCTGCCGGATGAGTTTATAGGCGTAGGGCTTCGATACACCCAGCTCGTCCGCAACTTCTTCCGCCCGGATGAATCTGTTCTCCATATGGATTCCTCCTTTCTTTTGATTTAACGCTATTTGCTTAACGTAGTCCTATTATACTAACTCTATTCCGTTATGTCAAGACCTTCCAACGAGAAAATATAAACAAATTTATTTATTTTTCTCTTGACTGGTCTAAACATATCTGTTATACTTCAAGTGTCCCCATTACATAGATTGGAGTTGGCAGTTATGGCGATTGGTGAACGTATTCGTTTCTTCCGCAACATGAAGGGCATCACACAGAAGTATCTTGGCATGGTGGTGGGTTTCCCGGAACGCTCCGCCGATGTGCGTATGGCACAGTATGAAACCGGGAGCCGCACCCCCAAGGCCGACCTGACAAAGACCCTGGCTGACTTCTTTGATATTTCCCCTGATGCCCTGACCGTCCCTGACATAGATACCGACATCGGCCTGATGCACACCCTCTTTGCTTTGGAGGATATTCGGGGGCTGACTATTGGGGAGATTGACGGCGAGGTTTGTCTGCGTCTGGACAAATCCAAAGGCAAGACCTATGCCAATATGCTTGATATGCTGTCCGCCTGGGCGGAGCAGGCCAAGAAGCTGGAGGCCGGGGAGATCACCAGGGAGGACTATGACCGCTGGCGGTACAACTACCCCAAGTACGACACCACCCTGCGGTGGGCAAAAGTTCCCTCACAGGAATTGAGTGATTTCCTGGTGGATGCACTCAAAGATAGCCCCGATACTGATGAATAGACAGCAAAAGCCCTTACCGACGTTGCCATCGGTAAGGGCTTTCTAATATGGTTGTCCTCACTTATAAGCCGCAAAAGAACATTCTTTACCCGCAATCCACTGGGGATACAGAATGATACGGCCTATGGGGAGCGTTATCAAATCGTTATCAAAAGAGAGATATAAAACCGCAAAATCGTTGTGCCGCAACGGGTTCGGAGTTTCAAAAACTCACTCCCACTCAATAGTCGCGGGGGGCTTGGAGGTAATATCGTAGACGATGCGGTTGATGTGGGGCACCTCATTGACGATACGGACGGAGACCCGGTCCAGCACATCGTAGGGGATCCGGGTCCAGTCGGCGGTCATGAAGTCCGTGGTGGTGACACTGCGGAGGGCCAGAGTATAATCATAGGTCCGGCCATCGCCCTGCACACCTACGGAGCGCATATTGGTCAGCACCGCGAAATACTGGCTCATGGCGCTCTCCAGATGTGCCTTGGCGACCTCGTCCCGGAAGATAAAATCCGCCAGGCGCAGAATATCCAGCTTTTCCTTCGTCACATCCCCCAGGCAGCGGATGGCAAGGCCGGGGCCGGGGAAGGGCTGGCGCATCACCAGATACTCCGGCAGACCCAACTCACGGCCCAACTGCCGCACCTCGTCCTTAAAGAGCATCCGCAGAGGCTCGATGATCTCCTTGAAATCCACATAATCCGGCAGACCGCCCACATTGTGATGGCTCTTGATCACGGCTGCGTCACCGGCGCCGGACTCGATCACATCCGGGTAAATCGTACCCTGAGCCAGGTAATCCACCTGGCCGATTTTTTTGGCTTCCGCCTCAAAGACCCGGATGAATTCCTCGCCGATGATCTTCCGTTTGCGCTCCGGCTCGCTGACGCCGGCCAGCTTGCTCAAAAACAGTTCCTCCGCGTTGACCCGGACGAAGTTGATGTCCCACTTTCTGAAGGCCTCCTCTACCTCGTCTCCCTCGTTGAGACGCATGAGGCCGTGGTCCACAAATACGCAGGTCAGTTGATTGCCTACAGCCTCCGCTATCAGCGCCGCCGCCACAGAGGAATCCACGCCGCCGGAGAGGGCCAGCAGTACCTTGCCGTCCCCCACCTTTTCCCGGATCTGACGGATGGCAACATCCTTATAATCTCCCATGGTCCACTGCCCCTTTGCGCCGCAGACCTCATAGAGGAAGTTGCGGAGCATGGCGGTGCCGTAGACGGTGTGATTCACCTCCGGGTGGAACTGGACGCCGTAAAAGCCCCGGCGCTCGTCACAGATGGCTACATTGGGACAGGCGTCGGAATGGGCCACCAGTTCAAAACCCTCCGGCACCTTCTCCATATAGTCGCCGTGGCTCATCCAGGTAACGCTCTCGGCAGGCAGGCCCTTGAACAGCTTGCAGTCGGTGCGGAAATAGGTCTCCGTCTTGCCGTACTCCCGGGCGGAATCCGCCGTAGCCGCCGTCACCCGGCCGCCCAGATTGTGAGCGATGAGCTGACAGCCGTAGCAAATGCCCAGAATGGGGATCCCCAGCTTGAAGATCTCCGGGTCCGCCTGCGGGGATGCAGGATCGTACACACTGTTGGGCCCGCCGGTAAAGATAATGCCGATGGGGGCCATCGCCTTGATCTCCGCCACTGGGGTGGTGTAGGGCCTGACCTCGCAGTATACGCTGCATTCCCGGACCCGCCGGGCGATAAGCTGATTATACTGACCTCCGAAATCGAGAACTAAAACGGTTTGTGATGCCATAGAGACCTCCTGAAAAATAACGATTCAGATATTGCGGCTTTATGCGTTTTCACGCTCCAGCGCCGCCTGGACAAAACCCTTGAACAGCGGATGGGCATGGTTGGGGCGGGATTTGAATTCCGGGTGATACTGAACGCCCACAAAGAACGGCTGGTCCGTCAGCTCCACTGTCTCCACCAGCCGCCCATCGGGGGACAGCCCGGAGAGGACCAGTCCCGCGGAGGTGAGGGCTTCCCGGTAGTCATTGTTGAATTCGTAGCGGTGGCGGTGACGCTCGGAGATCTCCAGCGTGCCGTAGCACCGCTCCATGGTGGTGCCGGGCCGGATCACGCAGGGATAGGCCCCCAGCCGCAGCGTGCCGCCCTTGTCGATCTCGTCGCTCTGTCCCGGCATGAAGTCGATGACCTTGTTTTCGCACAGTTCGTTGAACTCGCCGGAATCCGCGTCGGCGATCCCAGCGGCGTGGCGGGCATATTCGATCACAGCGATCTGCATTCCCAGGCAGATGCCGAAATAGGGAACATGGTGCTCCCGGGCGTATTTCGCCGTCAGGATCATGCCGTTGATCCCCCGCTGGCCGAAGCCGCCGGGGACGATGATGCCGTCCAACGTACCCAAAACCGCCTCCGCATCGCTTTCCGTAATGGTCTCGGAGTCGATCCAGCGGATGTCCACCTCAGCTCCCAGGGCATAACCCGCATGGCGCAGTGCCTCTGCCACGGAGAGATAGGCGTCATGAAGCTGAACGTATTTGCCCACCAGACCGATGGTCACACGTCTGTCCGCATGTTTAATCCGCTCCACCATGTGTTCCCACTCCGTCAGCTCCGGGGCCGGGGCGTCGATACCCAACTCCCGGCAGACCACAGAGGAAAAGTGGGACTGTTCCAGCATCAGCGGCGCCTCATACAGACAGGGCAGCGTGATGTTCTCAATGACGCAGTCGGGCTTTACATTGCAGAACATGGAGATTTTCTGGAAAATAGAAGGCTCCAGCGGCTCGTCGCACCGGAGGACGATGAGGTTGGGATTGATCCCCATGCCCTGAAGCTCCTTGACAGAGTGCTGGGTGGGCTTGGACTTGTGCTCATCGGAGCCCCGGAGGAAGGGCACCAACGTCACATGGATAAAGAGGCTGTTCTCCCGGCCCACCTCCAGAGAGATCTGCCGGACGGCCTCCAGAAAGGGCTGGGACTCAATATCGCCGATGGTGCCGCCGATCTCGGTGATGACCACGTCGGCGTCCGTTTGCTTACCCACCCGATAGACAAATTCCTTGATCTCATTGGTGATGTGGGGGATCACCTGCACGGTGGAGCCCAGATACTCCCCCCGGCGCTCCTTGTTCAGAACGTTCCAGTACACCTTGCCGGTGGTGAGGTTGGAATATTTGTTCAGATCCTCGTCGATGAACCGCTCATAGTGACCCAGATCCAGATCCGTTTCCGCGCCGTCCTCGGTGACGTAGACCTCGCCGTGCTGATAGGGGCTCATGGTGCCGGGGTCCACGTTGATGTAGGGGTCCAGCTTCTGGGCGGCCACCTTCAGGCCTCTTGTCTTTAAAAGGCGGCCCAGAGACGCCGCGGTAATGCCCTTCCCCAACCCGGATACCACGCCGCCGGTCACAAAAATGTATTTCGTCATATGTCCTCCTCCGAAAATTTCACGTTCTGTCTACGCAGTCCCGCTTTGACAGTTTTTATTTATAAGTCGACAAGATCTGCTCCGCCACGGCCCGCTTCGTTACGCATCGGTCCATCGCCTGCTTTTCGATGTATCGGTGGGCCTCCTGCTCCGTCATATTCAGTTCCCCGATCAGCAGCCACTTGGCCCGGTTCACAAGGCGGATCTCCTCCATTTTTTCCTCAATGGTGGCATTCTTCTTTTCCAGCCCCCGCAAACGCTCCCGGGTACCGCACAGCAGCCGCAGGGATTGGGTAAACAGCTGGGTCGACATAGGCTTGGACAGCACTAGAACGCCCTGTGGCGTCAGCCGTCCGTCAATATCCGGAAAATGCTCTGCCTTCACCAGCAGCAGTACCCCGGCGGCGCTGTGCTGGCAGATATCCTGCGCCAGTCGGGTGCCGAACTCATCCGGCAGCGGCGTGTTGATCACCACCAGATCGTAGCTGTTTTCCAGCAGCTCCCGGCGGGCACCGGCGGCGTCCGTCAGCACCGTGACCGGCCAATAGAACCGCTCCGGCAGAAGGCCCCGGACGGATTCATTGAATTTTGCGGAGGCGGACACCACCAGAACGCTGTACGCATGGCCAAGCTCCATCGTTGTCCCCCTCCTTTTCTATGTTTTTTACCGCGTGCTTTCTGAGCGGTCAGGTATAGTATTGGATGATCGCTGCAGGAAGATGTTCTTTGATAAAATCACTGGCGGCGGCCGCTGCCTTGGCCTCCGCCCAGGTCTCCGGCAGTCTGCGGTACCGGGCCCGGATCTCCTCCGGCGCCGTGTAGAGGTTCAGATCCGCCGCAGGCGGCAGCTGCATGTTGTGAGCAACGCCCTCCATTCCCGCCCGAATCAGCAGGACAAAGGCCAGATACGGGTTGCACAGCGGGTCCGGAGACCGCAGTTCCGCCCGCCGGTATTCCCCCACCGCCGCCGGGACCCGGATGAGCTGAGAGCGGTTCTCAGCGGACCAGGAAAGATAGCCGGGTGCCTTCCAGCTTCCAAAGCGGCGGTAGGATTCCTCCGTGGGGTTCAGGAACGCCGTCATGGCCTCCACATGGGCCAGCACCCCGGCAAGGACCTGGGGCATCACGTCCCGCTTATCCTCGCTGACAGCGGAGAAGTTGATGTGCATTCCGTTGCCCGCCTTGTCTGCCAGAGGCTTGGGTCCGAAATCGGCATACAGCCCGTTCCGGGCCGCCACCGTATCCACAGCCGCCCGGAAGGTCACGGCGTTATCCGCCGCAGTGACCGGGTCTGCATAGCGGAAATCAATTTCGTTCTGGCCGGGGCCCTCCTCATGGTGAGAGCTTTCCGGCCGGATGCCCATGCGCTCCAGCGTCAGGCAGGCCTCCCGGCGGACATTCTCCCCCTTGTCTGCCGGGGCAATGTCCATGTAACCGGCACGGTCATAGGGAATTTTGGTAGGCTCGCCGTCCTCGTCCAGCCGGAACAGATAGAATTCCATCTCCGTTCCGAAGGCAAAGGTCAATCCGGCCTTTTTGGCGTCCTCTACCGTTTTTTTCAACAGGCTCCGGGCGTCCGCGCCGATGACGGTGCCGTCTGGCTGGGTCACGGCGCAGAACATCCGCACCACCCGTCCATGCTCCGGCCGCCAGGGCAGCACACAGAGGGTGGACGGGTCCGGGCGCAGCAGCAGATCAGAGTGGACCTCCCCACCGAAGCCGGGAATGGCGGAGCCGTCGATGGCAATACCGTACTGGAAGGCCCGGTCCAGTTCCTCCGGCATAATGGCGATATTTTTCTGGCGGCCCGCCGCGTCGCAGAAGGCCATGCGGATGAACTTCACGTCCTCCTCCGCCGCATACTGCTTGATCTCCTCAACCGAATACTGCATATTGTCTCCGCCTTTCCGTTATGGTTTCCGTATGCATGCCCGGCGATCCAGGCCCCCTCATTTTTTGATGCAACTGTTATAGCACACCTTTTTATGAATTTACAATATGTAAAACAGAAAAAAATCATGGTTTTCCGAGACTTATTCTCCGTCATGCTCACACATTGGAGGCTGCTGCCGGTCTGGTCTCCTGTCCTGTTTTGCGCTCTGCAGCGATTCTTTTCCAACCGCCAGCCCGTTCTGCAACAAAAAAGGCGTCCACTTCCAACGGAAGCCATGCTCCCGCTGAAAATGAACGCCTTTGCTCATTTTGTATTCAAAAAAGACCTGATTCAACAAATTAGATTAAATCGTACCATGTGCGTCCGCGCTTGTCAATCATTTTTCTGTCGAACACGGTGCAAAAAGGAGGGCCTGCGCCCTCCCTTTTGTCCTTGGCTACCTCTTATACCGTGCCGGTGACGATCAGCTCGCTGACGCCGGGGGTCACGGCCCACGCCCCGGTCACCGGGTCCTGGGTGTACGTGGCCGCAGGGACGGTGATCTGCCCCGCTGTTGTGGCGAACAGTCCAGTGGTCCCGTCATAGGTGTACTGCGTACCGGCAGTCCAGGGTGCACCGTTGTAGGTCACCGTGAGACCGTTGAGAACCGGATCGAAGGTATCCCGGAGGATCACATCGTCCGTCGCGGTAACGGGAGTATTGCCGGTGTTCTGGATGGTAAAGGTGTAGGTGATCCGGCCGTTCTCCGCTACCACCGTGGGATTCAGCCCCTTGGTGATGGACAGTCTCGGGCTGCTCACCACGCCAACTGTCTCCTCCGCCGTCACAGGTGCGGCCAGCCCGCCGCCGGTCACGGTGACGGTGTTGACAACGCTGGACTCCGCTGCCAGCGGCGCGTAGCGGGTCACCTCCGTCTCGTAGATCACAAGGGTGCTGCCCCCGGCAGGGACCGTGATGCCGGTGACGGTCATGGGCGGTCCGGCGTTAACAACCGGAGCGGCTTGCAGTGCGCCGTTCACATAGTACCGAACGCTGCCCGGCAAATAGGCCAGAGGATACAGAGTCGCTCCGCCAAAGGCGTAGCCGCCCAGGTTGTCGGAAATGGTCAGGCCCGTCAGGGGCGTGATGCCGCTGTTGGTAAGGCTGACCACATACGTGACCGTCCCACCCGGCTCGTAATTCTCCCGCACCGCCGTTTTTGCGGCGGTCAGGACCTCCCTCAGCTCTCCGGTGACAATATTGGAATTGACGGTGCCGCCGGTATAGGTGAGGGTCGCCATATTCTGAAAGGATGTGGGCATAAAACAAGCCTCCTTAAAATCGCTCAGATTCGCGCGTCTGCGCGTTCCATTCTATGCGCCGGAACAGCACACGGTCCCCCGCCATTCTCTAAAAGCAATAAAAAAAACAGCCCACCTTTGGCACTTTCGGAAAAAATCTGGTTTTGCCGTGGGAAAGCGTTGATTTTTTTCGGGAACCGTGCTATCTTGATAACAAGCGAAATCGTTTTCTTGCGGATGTAGTTTTCGCATGTCTGTTAACGGACACAGAAAAATCTGTTTGCGCTTTCGCCAACCTTTTCCCCGCAAACCATTTTCTATTTGTACGCTTATCCAAATAATGATCCTAAATATTCATAAGGAGGACGTTTTATGTTTGATCCGAAAACTGTTTCCCTGGGTATTGCTCCCATCGGCTGGTGCAATGACGATATGCCGGAGCTGGGTGCCGAGAACACCTTCCAGCAGACCGTCAGCGAGATGGCTCTGGCCGGCTTCACCGGCTGCGAGATCGGCAACAAGTATCCCACCGACCCCGCTGAGCTGAAGAAGGCTCTGGATCTGCGCGGTATGCGCATCGCCAGCCGCTGGTATTCTTCCTTCATCCTGACCCGTTCCATGGAGGAAGAGGAGAAGGACTTCATCGCCAACCTGGACTTTCTGGAGGCTGTCGGCGCAAATCACATCAACGTCTCCGAGCAGAGCTACTCCATCCAGGGCAAGGTGGACGTGCCCATCCTCACCGGCGGCCACAAGCATGTCATGAACGATGAGGAGTGGGATCGCTTCTGCAAGGGTCTGAACCGTCTGGGCCAGATCGCTTCCGAGCGTGGCTTCAAGCTGTGCTTCCATCATCACATGGGCACCGTGGTCCAGACCAGCGAGGAGACCGACCGCATGATGTCCAACACCGATCCCCGGTATGTGTTCCTCTGCTATGATACCGGCCACTTCACCTTCGCCGGCGAGGACCCCCTGGCCATGCTGAAGAAGTATGTGGACCGCGTGGGCCACGTCCATCTGAAGGATATGCGTCTGCCCGTGGTGGAGGAAGCCCGCAAGAACAACTGGTCCTTCCTGCAGTCCGTCCGCAATGGCGCTTTCACCGTCCCCGGTGACGGCAACGTGGACTTCGATCCCGTGTTCAAGGTGCTCTCCGATGCCGGCTATCAGGGCTGGCTGCTGGTGGAGGCTGAGCAGGATCCCGCCAAGGCCAATCCTCTGGAATACGCCATCAAGGGCCGTACCTACATCCGGGAGCACACCGGTCTGTAAATCGCGCGATGGGAGGGCCCCGGTCCTCCCCACCGCGTTTCCATACCACTTTTTGACATCAAACAGGAGATGTTTCCAATGACTTATTTCAATAAGAACAAGGAACTCAAGCGGGGCTACAACGCCTATATCGACGAATCCACCAACTACATGGGTACCCTGATGAATGTGGGCCTGCTGGTGATGGAGGACGGCGACACCTATACCTACGAAAGCGCCGACCGCGAGGTTGCCATCCTGCTTTTCGAGGGCAAGGTCACCTATGAATACGCCGGCAAGACCGTTGAGGCCGACCGCCCCAACTGCTTCCATCACGAAGCCTACTGCCTGCTGGCTCCCAAGGGCACCAAGATCACCCTGACGGCTCACAGCCACAGCGAGCTTTACATGCAGGACACCCTGAACGAGAAGGATTATGAGCCGGTCATGTACACCCCGGAGACCGTCCAGACCCAGCACGCCGGTTCCAAGGGCGAACTGATGGGTGCTATGGAGCGTGAGATCAAGACCTTCTTCGACTATGACAACGCCCCCTTCTCCAACATGGTGCTGGGTGAGGTGCTGAACCGTCCCGGCAAGTGGTCCTCCTATCCTCCTCATCATCATCCCCAGCCGGAGGTCTATTTCTACCGTTTCGACTATCCTCACGGCTTCGGCGCCGGTTTTGCCAACGGCGATGTTTACAAGACCGAGCAGAACGGCTGCGCCGTCATCAACCACGGCTTCCACTCTCAGGTGGTAGCTCCCGGCTACGCCATGTGCTACGCCTGGGGTATCCGGCATCTGGAGGGCGATCCCTGGCTGAAGACCCGCATCGACGACAAGGAGCACGAGTGGCTGTGGAAGCCCGATGCCAATGACCACATCTATCCCAATCATTGATCGGAGGTAACAAAAGCATGAAAACTGTCCGTTTGACCATGGCGCAGGCTTTGGTCCGTTTTCTGGAAAATCAGTACATGGAGGTTGACGGTGCACAGCACCGCTTCGTCCGTGGCGTGTTCATCATTCCCGGCCACGGCAACGTGGTGGGTCTCGGTCAGGCGCTGAGCCAGGAGGCCAAGCACCTGGAGATCTATCAGGGCAAGAACGAGCAGGGCATGGCCCAAGCTGCCGTCGCCTTCGCCAAGCAGATGAAGCGTAAGCAGATCTGCGTTGCCACCTCCTCCGTGGGCCCCGGCGCCGCCAACATGGTCACCGCCTGCGGCACCGCCACCGCCAACAACATCCCCCTGCTGGTGCTGCCCGGCGACACCTACGCCTGCCGTCAGCCCGACCCCGTTCTGCAGCAGGTGGAGCACACCAACTCCCTGGCCACCACCACCAACGACGCTTTCAAGGCTGTGTGCCGCTACTGGGACCGCGTTGTCCGTCCTGAGCAGCTGATGAGCGCTATGATCAACGCCTTCCGGGTGCTGACCGATCCCGCCAACACCGGCGCGGTCTGCGTTGCCATGCCCCAGGACGTTGAGGGTGAGGCTTATGATTATCCCGTGAGCTTCTTCGCCAAGCGTGTCTGGCGTCTGGAGCGCCGCCCCGCCACCGAGGCCGCTCTGGCTGACGCTGCCGAAGCCATCCGCAAGGCCAAGCGCCCCATGATGATCTGCGGCGGCGGCGTCCGCTATTCCGAGGCGCACGCCGAGTTCCTGCACTTTGCCGAGACCTTCGGTATCCCCTACGGCGAGACTCAGGCGGGCAAGTCCGCCACCGACTGGCTGCACCCCCTGAACTTGGGCGGCGTGGGCACCACCGGCTGCTCCGCAGCCAACGAGATCGCCCGGAAGGCCGATCTGGTCATCGGCGTGGGCACCCGCTACACCGACTTCACCACCGCTTCCAAGTGGCTGTTCAAGGACACCTGCAAATTCGTCAACATCAATGTCTCTGAGTTCCAGAGCCTGAAGATGGAGGCTGTCCCCGTGGTGGCTGACGCCAAGGAAGCCCTGCCCCGTCTGGAAAAGCTGCTGGAGGGCTATCAGACCGCCTATAAGGATGAGGTCAAGGTCGCCAAGGAGAAGTGGATCGATGAGCTGAACCGTCTGGATCACATCACCTTCTCCGACAAGAAGAGCTGGAAGCCGGAGATCAATGACGCCAACGCCGATTCCGCCAAGCGCTTCGCGCAGGACGTCAATGCCCAGCTGACCCAGACCTCCGCTCTGGGCGCCATCAACGCCATGATGAGCGAGGGCGACGTTGCCATCGGCGCCGCCGGCTCTCTGCCCGGCGATATGCAGCGGATGTGGCGTCCCACCGGCGTTGACACCTACAACATGGAGTACGGCTATTCCACCATGGGCTACGAGGTGGCCGGCGCTCTGGGTGTGAAGCTGGCCATCGGCGACAAGCACGAGGTCTATTCCTTCTGCGGTGATGGCAGCTTCAATATGCTCCACGGTGAGCTGATCACCGCCTGCCAGGAGCACAAGAAGATCAACATCTGCCTGTTCGACAACGCCTCTTTCGGCTGCATCAACAACCTGCAGGTTGGCCACGGCAACGTTACGCTGTGCACCGAGCTGCGCTATCGCAATAAGGATGGTCTGTTCGGCAACTTCATGAACATCGACTACGCCAAGGTGGCGGAGGCTTACGGCTGCAAGAGCTACACCGTCCGCACCATGGAAGAGCTGGTGGCCGCCTTCGAGGATGCCAAGAAGGTAAAGAACATCCCCGTCCTCTTCGACATCAAGGTCCTGCCCAAGACCATGACCGACGGCTATTCCTCCTGGTGGCGCGTGGGTGACACCGAGGTGTCCGAACGCAAGGAGAACCTGGCGGCTTATGCCGACCTGCAGGCTCACCTGAAGGAAGTCCGGAAGTACTAAGATCATTTTTATTTACGAAAACCCATCCAAATTATAAAAAAGGAAGGTTATTAACATGGAAAAGGTATTGAAGATCGGCATTATCGGCTGCGGCGCTATCGGCAAGGATCACTGCCGCCGCATCATTGAGACCGTCCCCGGTGCTACCGTTGTGGCCGTGTCCGACTATGTGGCCGCTGCCGCTGACGACACCGCCGCCAAGTACGGCATCAAGTCCTACGGCAATGACTGCGACGGCATGATCAAGGATCCCGAGGTTGAGGCCGTGGTCATCACCTCCATCGACCCCACCCATCATGACTATGTTATGAAGACTCTGGCTGAGGAGAAGTGGTGCTTCTGCGAGAAGCCCCTGAGCCAGAACGCCGCTGACTGCGAGGACATCATCAAGCGCGAGCAGGAGATTGGCAAGCGTCTGGTGCAGGTGGGCTTCATGCGTCACTATGACCGCGGCTATGCCGAGATGAAGCGCATCATCGACTCCGGCGAGATCGGCAAGCCCCTGCTGATCAAGTGCTGCCACCGCAACGTTGCTCAGGGCCCGGGCTTCAAGACCGAGAATGGCGTCACCAACGTGGCCATCCACGAGCTGGACATCTGCCGCTGGTTGCTGGGCGATGAGTATGAGGACGTGCAGTGCGTCAAGGTCCGTCAGAGCTCCAACTCCAACAAGGGCTATGACAACCCCCAGGTCATGCTGATGCGTACCAAGAACGGCTGCTTCATCGACGTGGAAGTTCAGGTTGCTGACGGCTACGGCTATGACATCCAGTGCGAGGTCGTCTGCGAGAACGGCACCGTGAAGCTGCCCGATCCCTACGCTGTGGTCCGCCGCTCTCGTCCCGCCGGTTGGGACAGCGTCCAGCCCGCCGAGTCCATGCCCATCATGACCGACTGGAAGGAGCGCTTCATTGAGGCCTATGATATCGAGTTCTGCAAGTGGGTGGAGTCTGTCCACGCCGGCAAGCTCACCGGCCCCTCCTCCTGGGACGGCTATGTGGCCTGCGTGGCTGGCGATGCTCTGAACGCCTCCCGCGGCACCTCTCAGTTCATGAAGGTGGAGACCATGGAAAAGCCCGAGATGTACAAGTAATCTCACCCCATCCAATATAAAATACGGAGCCTGGCCAATGGTCAGGCTCCGTGTTTTATGCTTTTTCGCAAGTGCCGGAGTTTTCTCCGGCGCTTTTGCTTTTTCGATACAAACGCGGTTCAGCGTTCAAACAGCTTCCTCACTCCACTTCTAAGTGAACGGACTTATGGAACTGAGGCTCCACCAAACCGGGGAGCTCCACCGCGTCGGTAAAATACAGATTCTCGACGTACTCCTGCAGCAGGGACACCACATAGGGATGGGGCCGCTCGTCAGGCCGCCGGGCCGCCACCGTCACCACCGCCGTTTTGGGTTGGAGCTTTTCCAGCAGCTTCCGGGAGGTGGAATCGAAGGAGGCATGGTGGGGCACCTTCAGAATGTCACAAGGGGTCAGGTTCACGGTCTCCCACACATGGGCGTAGGCGTCGCCGCCCAGAACGATCTCCTTGCCGTGGTAATACAGCCGCTGGCGCAGAGAGCACACATTCATGGATTTGGCCCAGCGCACCAGTTCATAACCGTTCCGCTCTCCGTTGAAGGCCGCGTCATAGATCTCCTTCTGCCGCCGGTACAGGGCCGGTTCGCCACAGAGGATATCCATTTTCAGGTCCGGCGTCAACTGGAGGGAAATCGTTTCCGTCCCCGGCACCAATTCAAACTGCTTGATACGGTCGGGGTGACTTTGCAGCGCCTCGGTATAGATCCGGAGGCAGAGAAGGGCGTTTCTCGCAGCCTTGGGCAAGTTGTTATCCGGATGGAAGGGGGCCAGCTCCGGGGCATTTTCCGGTGGCAGATAGGTGGTGTAAAACCGGTCGATGGTCACGGCGTCCAGCACCCGGCTGAGGCCACCGATGTGATCCCGGTGGAAATGCGTAGCCAGAGCCGCGTCCAGATGGGTCACGCCCAGCTCCCGGAGAAAATCTCCCGCATAGATCCGCTGAGACCGGGGATCCAACTCTCCCGGATGATCGTCCCGCACCAGACAGTCATGGCCAAAATCCACCATCAAGGCAAACTTCTGCTGCGTTCCCTCCATCTCCCGAATGAGAATACAGTCTCCGTTGCCTATGTTGATAAAGTCCAAAGCCAGCATACGCAGTCCCCCTCCTGTGTTGTTGTTACAAAGATACCATACCGCGTGAACGTTTACAACGAAAAGCGGCCCCTGCGCCAGCCAAAATTTCCCTTTGGATTTTGACAGTTTCCACAAGAAACCCGCGGCGGGCAAAATGCCCGCCGCGGGTTCTCTTCGTTTTGATCGGTTTCCCTCGAACAGTCACGCTTTTCCGTAAATGACCGTCTGCTGCCAGCCTCCGGCTCCTTCCTCCGTTCCGGTGTCTGGCAGGAGGTCCGTTTCCGGCTCCGCAGGCTCCTCAGCCGGTGTCTCCGGCGGCGTGGACACAGCCCGGTTCTCCACAGCGATCTGCCGGGCGGTGATCCACTGTGCACCATCATTCCAATAGACGGTAACGGTATCTCCCACGTTCAGCAGCGGGGCCTCCGGCACCTGGGCGGCGCTGACGTACACGGAGAAGCCGCTCTCCCCCTCAAAGCGGAGGTAATAGACGCTGGTCCCCTCGATGACGGCGCTGCGGATCTCCGCGATGGTACCCTTTGTCTCCTGGAGCGTCTGATCCTCTGCGGGCACCTCCGCATCGGCCCGGTCGATGATGCCGTTATTCAGCAGCGTTTTCCGGTAATTCTCCTCACACTGGGCCACGGTCTGCCCCGTCTCCACAATATTGTACTGTTGGACGTTCACCATGGCATACATCTTCACCAGACCGTCCTCGCCCTTCAAAGCCATGAAGTAGGTGGGCTGGTCGGCGATATTCAGCAACAGCGGGAAGGTGGCGGAATAGCGCATCTGCTGGACCTGGCTCTGGGCAGAGCTTTGGGCAGAGGTCTCCGTCGCACCGGCGCAGGGGTAGAACCGGGTCTCCTTGGTCCGCTGATTGGTGAGGATGAAGCCGATGTTGGACTGGTCGCTGGTAACGGAGGTCACACCGGTGTACATATACACATCGTCATTGATGGCGATATAGTTCCAGCCCGCTGTGGTCAGCGTCACGTCCCGCTGGCCGAAGTAGGCATTCAGGAAGCCGTTGTGGAACTGGCCGTAATAGTCATACTGATCCATGATGATGTCGGAGGAGTACAGCCGGTCCACCCAGGTAGGCACGTCCTCGTAATACTGGCTCTCGCCGCTGACGGCGTTCACCAGCACGGCACCCTTCACGTCCGTACCGCCGAAAAGCCCGATGCGCTTGACGATCCGGGAGCAGACCCAGTAGGGCGTCCCCTCCTCGTCGATCTCAAACACCGGCTCGTCAAACATCATGGTGGGGTACTGGAACCGCAGGTGGCGGTAGAGGTTCCGGGAGAAGTGCTCCGCCGTGGTGTACTTCATGCCCTCGTTCAGCCGGACCACCTCCGCCTCCTGGGTCACCATGTCGATGACGATATAGGCAGGCAGGCCGTTGGAGCGGTTGGTGAACCACTTGATGAGGTCTCCGTAGGCAAGGCTCGTGACCCGCACGGGGCGGCCCTTATAGTTGATCTGGGTATAGTTGGGCAGGATCTCAAACTGAGACACCATATCCGCCAGCTCACCCAGCTTCCGGCTGCCCAATCGGGCGGCGGAGTCGCTGTCCAGCATGGGGATCTGGTCATAGCGGATCTCCTCCACCTCCGTGACGAAGTCACCGGTGGTCAAGGGCAGCAGCTTGCTGTATGCCCCGGCCCGCAGCACCACCCATGATGTGAGGGAACCGATGGCGATGGCGGCGATCATGGCGATCACCACGAAGAAGGGTATGGTGCACTGCTTTTTCACAAAGCCGAGATACCCTCTCGCACCGGTGCCCTGGAATCCGGAGGTCAGGACAGCGCAGCCGCAGTACACGGCGCACAGCAGGAACACAAAGAAGTAAAATTCCTCCGCATGGGGGTTCAGGGCGGGCAGCTCCACATAGAAGTACACCAGCCCCACCAGCGCCGTCACGGCGATGTTGATGAGGGTGCGGGTCACGGGAGTGCCGATGGGCTTCCGGGGCTTACGCTCCCGCTGAGGGCGCTCGCCCCCCTGTCCGAAATCTCCGGGGTTGAAGCCGCCGAAATTGAAGGTAAAGGGCATAGGGTTTGCCTTCCTTTCCAAAAGTTATCAAAACTGATACAAATTTATCATACCGGAAAAGTATGAACAAATCAAGGCCGCCCGCCGACGTTGGGCCAAAAGGTCCCTCTGCCGCCGAACGCGGCAGAGGGACCTTGATTTTATTGGAAGGCCTGTTACTTGGTGACGACCAGCTTGTCATCCTCCACAGCCAGCTTGGCGGTGTCGCCGGTCTTGAGGGTGCCGTCCAGCATCTTCTCAGCCACAGCGTCCTCCACCTTGCTCTGGATGGCCCGGCGCAGGGGACGGGCACCGTACTTGGGGTCGAAGCCCTCCTTGGCCAGTTCCTTCACCGCCTCGTCGGAAGCGTCCAGATGGATGTCCATGGTCTCCATACGGTCCGCCACGGCCTTGAGCATCCGGCGGGCAACCTCCTCAATGTTCTGCTCAGTGAGAGCGCGGAACACGATGATATCGTCGATCCGGTTCAGGAACTCCGGGCGGAAGGTCTGGCGCAGCTCCGCCAGAACGGTCTCCTTGGCCTGTGCATAGGCTGCGTCGGCGTCCGCCTCGGCCTTCTTATCGTCCGCGTCAAAGCCCAGCTTGGCGCCGGCAGCGGTCAGCGCCTTGGCGCCGATGTTGCTGGTCATGACGATAACGGTGTTCTTGAAGTCCACAGTGCGGCCCTGAGAGTCGGTGATCCGGCCATCGTCCAAAATCTGAAGCATGATGTTCCAGACGTCCTCGTGGGCCTTTTCGATCTCATCGAACAGCACCACGGAGTAGGGCTTACGGCGCACCTTCTCCGTCAACTGACCGCCCTCATCATGGCCCACATAGCCGGGAGGGGAACCGATGAGGCGGGATACTGTATGCCGCTCCATGTATTCGGACATATCGATCCGGATCATAGCGTTCTCGTCACCGAACATGGCCTCTGCCAGAGACTTGCACAGCTCCGTCTTGCCCACGCCGGTGGGGCCCAGGAACAGGAAGCTGCCGATGGGACGCTTGGGGTCCTTCAGACCCACACGGCCACGGCGGATGGCCCGGGCCACGGCCTTCACAGCCTCGTCCTGACCCACCACACGCTTATGAAGGATATCCTCCATGTGCAGCAGGCGCTGGCCCTCGTCCTCTGTCAGACGGGTCACAGGGATACCGGTCCAACCAGACACCACAGCGGCGATGTCCTCCGCGTTGACGTCCCGGTGCTCCTGATTATTCTTGCGGCGCTTGTCACGCTCGATCTCCACCTGCTCCTTGTAGTCCTTCTCGATGTCCCGCAGCTGGGCGGCCTTCTCAAAGTCCTGCGCGTTGATGGCGGCGTCCTTGTCCTTGGACAGGGCGTTGATCTTCTCCTCCAGGCTCTTGAGTTCCTCGGAGGGTTCCTCCTGCTCCATCCGCACCCGGCTGGCGGCCTCGTCCATCAGGTCGATGGCCTTGTCGGGCAGGAACCGGTCATTGATATACCGGGTGGACAGCTCCACGGCGGCCTTCAATGCCTCGTCGGTGATGTGCAGCTTGTGGTGCTGCTCATACTTCTCCCGCAGGCCCTTCAGGATTTCCAATGTGGCCTCCTGACTGGGCTCGCCCACCGTCACCGGCTGGAACCGGCGCTCCAAGGCGGCGTCCTTTTCGATATACTTGCGATATTCGTTCAGGGTGGTGGCGCCGATGATCTGGATCTCACCGCGGCCCAGAGCGGGTTTGATGATATTGGCGGCGTCCACAGCGCCCTCGGCGGAGCCTGCGCCCACGATGGTGTGCAGCTCATCGATGAAGAGGATGATGTTGCCGTTCTTCTGAACTTCCTGCATCACCTTCTTGATACGCTCCTCAAATTCGCCCCGGTACTTGGTGCCGGCCACCATGCCGGAAAGGTCCAGAGACAGGAGCTTCTTATCCAGCAGGTTCTCCGGCACATCGCCCATGGCGATCTTCCGGGCCAGGCCCTCGGCGATGGCAGTCTTGCCCACGCCGGGCTCACCGATCAGGCAGGGGTTGTTCTTTGTGCGGCGGGACAGGATCTGGATGACCCGCTGGATCTCGTCATCACGGCCGATGACAGGGTCCAGCTTGCCGGTCCGGGCATCCGCCGTCAGATCACGGGTGAACTCTGCCAGTGTCTTGCTGCCCTTGCCGTCCTCCTTGGCGGAACCGGCAGCCGGAGTACGGCTGTCGCCGCTCTGGGCCGCTCTGGGCGCGGCGGTGAGCTTCTTCATCAGTGCGGTATAGAGCTGACGGGCGTCCACACCGGCAGACCGCAGAATACGGACTGCCATGTTGTTGCCCTCCCGCAGAATACCGGCCAGCAGATGCTCGGTGCCGATGTAGGCATAGCCGCCCCGGATGGAATCCTCCATGGCGATCTCCACAACGTGCTTGGCGCGAGGGGTCAGACCCTGAGCAGGGTTGCCGCCGGGAAGTCCGGCGCCGACGCTTTTCCGAACCATTTCCGTCAGCAGGTCATCGGTCAGGCCCGCCTCCGTCAGGACGGTGTGGGCCATGCCCTCGTCCTCACGCATCAGGCCCAGCAGCAGGTGTTCCGTCCCCACATAGCCGTGACCCAATTCGCCTGCGGCCTCTTGTGCCAGCCGCAGGGCTTCCTCCGCAGTGGGAGTAAATTTATTTTCATTCATAGTTCAATACCTCTTTTATTCTGGGGTGTGCGTTTTGTTTGAACGCGCCTGTTAAGCGCTTTCCTTGCCGTCCTTGTGGGACTCCTTGGCCTCCTTGTGGGCCTCCTCCAGCTTGTGGATCTCGTCCCGCAGCTGGGCGGCCCGCTCGAAGTTCTCCTCGTGGATAGCCTTCTTCTGCTCCAGCTTCAACGCATTCAGCTGACGCAGATAGGAGAACCGGCTCTGTTCCTCATGGCTCATGAGGTCATCCTTCTTTTCCTCCTTGACCTCCTGCACCGGCGCTGCGCCGATGGCGGGCATGGCGTCGAAGAAATCATCGAAGGGGCTTTCCAGCATCCGGTTCATCCGACCCAACAGGGAGGGCATGGGGCTGAAGAAATCTCCGAAGAAATCATCATTGCCAAAAAAGCTGTCCCGCATGGACGGCCGCCGGTTAAAGAGCTTCTGGGTATACCCCAGTTTTTCCGCGCAGGCCTGGCAGAGATGGTGTTCTTCTGTTCTTCCGTTGATGCTGCTGCGATATACAAAGCTGACTTCATTCTTTCCGCAATTCTCACATTTCATAATGCATTCCTCCATAAACTGTATATAAATTTTTTCTTAACTGTGTTGCGTGCCCTTCTTCAGGCGTTCAAACCTGAAGGATCAGCACCTGTCGCAGGATATCCGCCCGGACGGCGTCCCGGCTCTCCCGGGGCACCCGGCTCAGGGCCTTATCGCCCACGGCGGTGAGGATCGTCTGACCCATGTCCCGCTCCAACGCGCCGGACTGCACCAGATTGCTGAGGATGGCTCTGGCCGAAGCCAGATCCACGCTGCTGCCCAGACTGTTGATGACGTGCATCATCAGCGTCTGCCGGTCCACCTGCACCCGGGTGATGCGGATATATCCGTTGCCGCCGCGCCGGCTCTCTACGATGTAGCCCCGCTCCGGTGAAAACCGGGTGGACATCACATAGTTGATCTGGCTGGGTACACAGTTGAACCGCTGGGCCAGCTCGCTGCGCTGGACCTCCAGCACACCGTTCTCCGCCGTATCCAAGCTATCCTGCAAAAAGCTGGCGATCAAATCTGAAATCCCCATGGGGACATCTCCTTTCTCGTCTCTGTCTTTCGACTTTGACTATCTTTAACCTTTGTTTGATTGTAGTATAGCACGATCTTTTCCAATGTCAATAGCTATTTTTGACTTTCTTTGACCATTTGTGTAAACAGTTTGTGAACGCTCATTTCCCCCATAGTTCGCATATGCAGTTCAATATCTCTAACCGCCGAAAGGCCCTGTTTTTTCCAATGTTTTTCCGGTTTTTGTGACATTTTCACAGTTTTCTTTTTCCTTGGTAAGAATTTAACAAATCGCCCTTGCTTTTTAGAAATTGTATGATACAATGAAGGCACATTCTAATGGAGGTGTGTACACATGGCTTATAAGATTACTTCTGCTTGCGTCAGCTGCGGTTCCTGCGCAGACGTTTGCCCCGCCGGCGCTATCAGCCAGGGCGACGATCAGTACGTGATCGATTCTGCCGCTTGCCTGGACTGCGGTTCTTGCAGCGACACCTGCCCCAACGGCGCCATCGTCCCCGAGGAATAATTCTTAAAGGGATACATAAAACCGTCTCAGGCCCGATCCTGAGACGGTTTTTTTGTTTGCCGCCGGGACTTGCGGAGAAAGCGGTTCCCCTATATAATAATAGCAGCGTTCAACGGGAGGTGACGGCGTGGAGCATTGGGAATACCTGAAGCCGGACGGGCTGCGGTTCGTCTGGGATGATACGCTGTTCCGCCCCGGCACAGACTCCTTTCTGCTGTCCTCCCTGCCGAAGCTCTCCGCCGGACTGCGGGTCTGCGATCTGGGCTGCGGCACCGGCCTGCTGGGGCTGCTGCTCCTGCAAAGGCAGTCGGAACTGACCGTCACCGGGATCGACATTCAACCGGCGGCTGTGGCGCTGGCAGAGCGGGCCGCCGCCGAAAACCGCCTGACGGACCGGCTCACGTTTCGGTGTATCGACCTCCGGCAGGTGCGGCAGCATTTTTCCACCGGCTCCTTTGATCTGGTGGTCTGCAACCCGCCCTACTATCCGCCTGCCAGCGGAAAAGTCTCCGGGGACAGCGCCCGCCGCACTGCCCGCTCCGAAACGGAGGCGAGTCTGGCGGATATCTGCGCCGCCGCGTCCTATCTGCTGCGGTGGGGCGGAAAATTCTGTCTGGTCCACAAGCCGGAACGGCTGACGGACACAGCCTGCGCTCTGCGGGAGGCGGGCATGGAACCCAAGCGGCTGCGCTTCGTCCAGAACCGACCGGACACGGCCCCTTCCCTCTTTTTGATAGAGGGCTGCCGGGGCGGTAAGCCGGGGGTGGACATTCAACCGCCCCTTCTTTTGCAAACGGATACCGGCGCTCCCACCGGGGAGCTGAACGTCATTTACTTTCGAGATCAGGAGGTCTGACCATGGCAGGCATTTTATATCTGGTAGCTACGCCCATCGGCAATCTGGGGGACTTCACCCCCCGTGCGGTGGAAACGCTGGAAAACGCGGACTTCATCGCCGCGGAGGACACCCGTGTGTCCATGAAGCTTTTGAACCATTTCGGCGTGAAAAAGCCTTTGATCAGCTATCACGAGCACAATCACGTCACCGCCGGGCAGAGCGTTCTGAACCGACTGCTGGCCGGGGAATCCTGCGCTCTGATGACGGACGCCGGCACCCCCGCCATCTCTGACCCCGGCGAGGATCTGGTGCGGCTGTGCGCAGAAAACGGCGTGGAGGTCCGGGCCATTCCCGGCTGCTGCGCCGCCGTCAACGCCTTAGCTGTCAGCGGTCTGCCCACCGGACGCTTCACCTTTGAAGGGTTCCTCACTGTCAATAAAAAAAGCCGCCGGGAGCACCTGAATTCCTTAAAGGACGAGACCCGGACCATGATCTTCCACGAAGCCCCTCACAAGCTCCGCACCACACTGAATGACCTGATGGAGGCCTTCGGCCCGGACCGCCGGATCTCCCTGTGCCGGGAGCTGACTAAGCTCCACGAGGAGGTCCTGCGTTTCACCCTGGCCGAGGCCGTGGCCTATTACGAGGAGAACGCCCCCAAGGGCGAATACGTCCTTGTGGTGGCCGGAGCCGCTCCCAAAACCGGCGCCGTGGTGACGCTGGAAGACGGCGTGGCGCAGGTCCTCGCTCTGAAGGAGCAGGGGATGCGGCTGAAGGATGCCGCCAAGGAGGTGGCGGAGCACACCGGCCTTTCCAAAAACGAGCTGTACGCTGCCGCCTTGGAGCGGTAAGCGTGAAAAACACCCGGCGCGGATGATCCACGCCGGGTGTCAGCGTGTCGAAAAAGCCTTTTCTCCCCGCTGAGCAAGTTTTCAGAACTTTATAAAAGTTCTGAAAACTTAAGATTTTAATGGTGCAGGACACCCTTCTTGGGTTTCCCGCGCACACCCTTCCTTACCGTCGCGGAGAATTTGCCATTTTATTGACAGTCTCACGCCCGGCACGGATAACCGTGCCGGGCGTGCTTTATTTTGTGAAGTGCTGGTGGTTGAAAATATGGTCTGAACAGAAACAATGGTAGCCCTGACACTTGGAGCAGTAGCGGAATTCCAGTTCCGGGTGGTCGGCGTCCGTGCGGCCGCAGACTTCGCACTTGTGGCGGTAGCCCCGCTCCGTCTCTGCCTTCTTCTGCTGCCGGACGGCGGACTTGAATTGAATGGTCTGTCTGGACCGCTGGCGGCTCTGGATCCCCAAAATGCTCTTGATATCCTCCCAGAAGAAGATCACAAAGTTCAAAATTGCCACCACAGCGGCCAGAGCACTGGCGTAGGCACCGTACCGCACGGACCGAGCGATGTTCCACGCCATCAAAGCGATGTCCGCCCATGCCAGCCACTTGGCCTTCAGAGGGATCACCCCGTAAAACCAGACCTGTGCGTCGGGATACATCACTGCGAAGGCCAGGAACATCGTCAGGTTGATGTAATAGGCGTCGGACAGGCTCCAGCCGTAATACCCCGTAGCCAGCGAGAGGATCACCGTGGACAGCACGCTGAACAGCATACCGCTGAGATAGTACAGGGTAAACTTGGCGGTGCCCCACTCCCGCTCCAGCGTCCCGCCCACGAAGTAGCAGAAAGACAGCATGATGAACAGCGATATGGGGCGATAGGTGAAGGGCAGCAGCACAAAGGTCACCAACCGCCACACCTCGCCATGAAGCACATGGTAGAGGTCAAATTCCAAAAAGCTCAGGGCCGCTGCCCCGGCGAACAGCGTCAGGATGTACGTCACCGCATTGGCGATAACAATGTAGAGCATCAGGTTCGGTATGCCGAAACGAGGATGGCTGTACGCAAACCGGTCGATCCATTGGTTCAGTTTCTTCAAAACGGGTCCTCCTGTCATTCGTTCAGGTATCCCGGCGGTCCAGACCCACCGGACAGATGGCATTATTATAACCGTTCCCTGCGGAAAAGTCATCTTTAAATTGTGAACGTTTTCCGCCTGATAAATTTTTATAAAAAGATTCTCCGTTTTCGGTTGACAAACCGCCCCAATCTATGGTAAACTAATCAAGCGTTTGAGAGCCGGAGAACTCCTCTGCCGATGGAGAGATGTCCGAGTGGTTTAAGGAACCGGTCTTGAAAACCGGCGAGGCGCAAGTCTCCGTGGGTTCGAATCCCACTCTCTCCGCCAATTTCATAAAACACCATCGACCTGCGGAAGTACCCAAGAGGCCGAAGGGGCTCCCCTGCTAAGGGAGTAGGCTGGATAAAACCGGCGCGAGGGTTCAAATCCCTCCTTCCGCGCCATAAGGTGGCAACAATTCGGATATTTTAAGCGCAACGCTTAGAATACCAAAGGGTTGCCACCTTTTTTTCTTTCAAATTCCGCACTCAGAAAAAAAGATATTTTCGCGTTATTTTGGTAACTGGGGAGATTTGAACTCCCCCTTTCACAGATTCAAAGGTAGAATCCTGAGAAGCGCCCTTTTTGCGGGCGCAGAATAGAGCGATCTTTCCTCAAAATTTTATACGATCTTTCGGGCGTCTGTTTGTTGGTTTCGTCGAAGCCATCAAAAAGGCGCCCTTTTTCATTTCACAATTTAATCCGTCAACCGGCCGGAGCATTTCAGGATGCTCCGGCTTATTTTTTTGCTTACGAGGAGGAATTCACAATGAACGATCAGAACGAAACCACACAGCTCCGTTACCTTGAAGAAACCGCCATTCGGCTGCGGCAGAACGGTTTCACGGTGGAGCCGATTGAGGATCACCACCTGCCCGTCTGCTGGGAAAAAGGGCGCCTCTGCCGCGTTTCCGGCAAGGGCAGCGTGTTGTACCGGCAGGAGTGTGTCGACGTCCCCGGTGCGCAGGACGCATTGTGGGCGGTGATCGACACCGCCCACAATGACTTCGGAATACATGGCAATTCTGGAAACCGCGCCGCGACTCAAAGCCAGCGGACTGCACGGCGACTACCGTGTCCTCGCGGACTTTGGTGACGCAGTGCTGGCGGGGCACCCCACCGAGCGGGGCGTCCAGTTTGTGACTTGGGAGTGGGACTTCGACCGAGAGGGCGTCCATCACGGACATTATTTCCAGGATGACTATGAAGCCGCCAAGCGGGACTTCACCGTGCGCGGCGGGCTTGTTCAAAAAGGCGCCCTTTTCGAGCCGGAGCAGCTTGCGGAGATCTACCGCGCGCTGGCTTTTGTCCGCGAACAGGACGAAACCCTTTCGTGCGGACGGGATCAGGAGCTGAAAGAACTCATGGAACAGGTCGGCGGACTGATGCCCGCGGATGCTCTGCGGCAGCGGGACACGCCGGAACAGAGCGGCATGACAATGAAATAAGTATCCACGCAGGCCGGACAGAAATGTCCGGCATTTTTTATTTTAACAGGAGGAAAAATGATGGAAATTTACGGCATGATCCACTTCAAACTCATTCTCCCGCACTTCCCCGGCTTTCAGCAGGAGCCGCTGCCGGCACCTGTTTGCAGCCGCTCGCCGGAGTGCAAGGACTGTCCCTACCCCCGCCATGGCTTTCTCTGCTGGGGCGCGGACGGGACCTGCCTGCGGACCAGAATGAACAAAATCAACGGATTGGAGGAAAACACAAATGATGATTCAAGCGGTTCTCGGTAATCCCAATCACCCGGAATACGGCGTGGCGACCATCCCATTCCCCATCCCACATGACCAGTACGCACACTGCATGGAGCTGTTGGGGGCATTGGAGATTGGCGATGCGGTCAAGGCGGACTGCAAGGTGACGAAGGTCGACAGCCTCTACACCGTCCTGAAACGAACGGAGATGCTCACGGTCAATGTGGAGGAACTGAACTACCTCGCCAAACGGCTGGACAGCTTTGACACCGGCGAGGCCGCGCAGTTTCAGGCAATGGCCCACAAGCTGGAGCTGTTTGAGTTAAAGGATATCATCAACCTGACCTTCTGCTGCCAGCAGGCTACGGTCATCACCGACTTTTCCGACCTCGCCGCTGTTGGCCGTGACCACTACATGAACCTGCACGGCGGCAGCGCAAGTGTGGATGAGCTGAACAAACTGGATGGCGAGGAAACCGCGCGGCGGCTCATCGAAAACGGCGGCGGCACGATCACGCCCTACGGCGTGGTCTACGACAACGGCATGAAGCTGGAACAGGTCTACGATGGCCGGTTCTTCCCCTGCTATTACTACGAGCCGAACGCCATCACCGTTGCGGTGACCTCAAAAGCCGAGCCGGAGGACACAGAACACATCACATGGCTGTTCCTCCCCATGGAGCGGGAGGAGATCGACCGCGCGCTCCTTCGCGGGGGCATCACAGATCCCGCTGATGTCCGCCTGCGGCTGGAGGACAGCCAGCTCCCCAACGAGGTGGATGTGCTGCTGGATATGGAGCGTGAAAATCTTTCTGACCTTAACGCATTGGCACAGGCCGCGGATAGCCTTTCCGATAGCGACATGAATAAGCTGGGGGCCGTGGTCATGCTGGCAAAGCCAAAGTCCGCGGCACAGATCAAAAATCTTGCGGAAAACCTTGATCTCTTTGACTTCGCCCCTGGCGCGCACTCTCCCGCCGAGTACGGCAAGTACATGATCCAACAGTCCGGCCGCTTCGACTATGACGAAAATCTCGACGCTTTTTATGACTATGAGAAGTACGGCACGGAGCGCATGAACGAGGAGGATGGGATGTTCACCGACCGGGGTTACATCGCCTATAAGGGCTATATCAGCATGGAGGAAGTGATGAACGGCAGCCAGAGCAGCCACATGGTGATGGGAGGGCTTTCACGATGATCATTCGGGCAGAACTGAAGTGTAAGCAGACCGGGTGCGAGGCAGACCACTGTGCCGTGGATAAGGTCATCGAGTTGCCAAGCCAGCGGTTCCAGCAGTTCAGCCGCGCACTGCTGGCTGACTATGATTTCATCGCGGAGAACAAAAATGCCATCCGGCACGATGATGACTCCAGGCACTGCCTGCTCATCCTTGACGCGGAGGGAAAGGACGGTTTCCTTGTTGACCCGCAGGGGTACAACTATGCCCGGTACAGTGCCTTTGTCCCCAACGCCCGCAGCTTGCTGACGCCGGATATTGGGATCGACCGCAGCTATCTTTCGCCGGCAGAGCCTTGGCGGGATGAGAGCAGGGATGAAATGCTCCGCATGACGCTGCGCGTCAATGGAAAGCCGGACTACACCCTCGTCCTCCCCGCTGATGAGGAATACCTGGACGCGGTGAAGGCTTATCTTGATATCGATGTTTTCGCGGATGCCATGCTCTGCGATATTCGCTTCAAGGTGCCTTACATCGGCGAGCTGATCCGTGATACGGATTGTCCCGCCGTGGAGGATTACAACGATTTTGCCGAAGCCTTGGAGGACATCTGGCAGAAGGACGGGATGCTCCTGACCTACGCCGCTGTACTGGAGGCAGAGAAACCGGAAACCCTGCACCGTGCCTGTGAGCTCCTGCAAGATCTGGACAACTATCAGCGCATCACGGAGGATGCCTACGGTTACGGTCAGCAGCGGTTACAGGAAACGCTGGGGCTGGATGATGAAGCCATCTATGAGCTGGACGGCTACATGGATTTTGAGAAATACGGTCAGGATTGCATGGCAAACGACTGCGTGACGCAAACGGAGTTCGGCCTGCTGCGGCGTTTGGAGCCGCCCTTCCCGGTACAGCGGCAAGGGCAGAGGATGATGTAAGCGAAAGCGGCTCGATCCATTTGGAACGAGCCGCTTAATAAGCGGATAAACTTGAAATTGTGATGCAGAAAGCCCTTAACAAGTCTGCTGAGCTGCTGTTCTATCAATCGAAAGTGAAATGCTATTTGTTGGCATACAAATGGCAACCTTTTACATGGTCATTGACAATCCCTATTGCCTGCATATAGGCATATATAATTGTACTACCAACAAACTTAAAGCCAAGCTCTTTTAAGTCTTTACTAATTTGATCTGAGAGCGCAGTCCTTGCGGGTATATCAGTTTCAGTTTGGAATTGATTGAGAATTGGCTTACCATCAACATAAGACCATATAAACGAATCAAAACTGCCATACGATTCTTGAATTTTTATAAACTGTTGAGCATTTGTTATTGCTGATTTGATTTTTAACCGATTACGAACAATGCTGCTATTTTGCATTAGCTCTTCTATTTTTGCATCATCGTACAGCGCTACTTTTTTGCAGTCAAAGTTATCAAAAGCAATTCTAAATGCCTCTCTTTTGTTTAGTATTGTCAGCCACGATAGTCCTGCCTGCATACCTTCAAGTATTAACATCTCAAATAATTTATTCTCATCATGAACGGGCTTCCCCCATTCATTATCATGATACTCTTTATATAAGTCGGTAGTTGCCCATGAACATCTTTGTATCAATTCTTCCATAAGTTTCTCCGTCCTATAAAGCAAGATTTGTTTGCCACATCATAGCACACCCCCAAAAATGTGTAAAGCCAAATTCTACACCGAAAGGAGATCTTAACCTTGAAAGATGCAACGCAATTTCATATCCGACCTGCCCGCCCGGAGGAGGCGGGCTTATTTTATACCCCGCACCCCGAAGAAGATAAGCGGCTGGGTACCGTTGGCCATGTCCGCATGGACTTCGGGCGCAGCGGCAACGAGTTCTGGCATACCTGGTGGCCCCGCGGCCCGGAGGAACTGAACAGCCCTGCGTTCAAGGCGGAGCTACAGCAAATCGTGAACACGCTGCGAGAGAATGTGCTGAAAAGCCGCTTCGCGATGGAGCGTTTTTGCTATGACCACGGCGGGAAAATCGACGGCGGCTATGTACAGAACTACGGCTACATCGTGGAAACGGAGCATTATCGCTACTGCCTGCGATGCAACCCGTCCCCTGGAGATTACAATGGTTACCTCACCGCTTACGATTTGGCCGTCCAGCGGTAGCACATGGCGCGGGACAAGCCTCTGGTGGGCCGCGTGTCCTATGCCAATGGCGACGCGCAGGAGTTTACCGATGCCGAAGCCTTTCTCAAGTGTGTGCGGGAAGAACTTCCGTACCGCCCGACCACAGGTCTGCGCTATGAAGTGGTGACCGATGATCCCGCCGTCCGCAAGCAGGTGGATGACATGATCTTCGACTTCTACGGCGAGGAAAATCCCCGTCAGTTGGAGGAATATCAAAAAACGCCCGATCAGGGCATGACAATGGGAGGTATAAAGTGATGGACAGAAAAATGGTGAATTTTATCAAGGAACAGTATCCCCCCGGCACCCGCATCCGGCTCAATTCTATGGACGATCCTTACGCGCCCATTCTTCCCGGCACCGAGGGCGAAGTAGACTTCGTAGACGACGAAGGACAAATTTTTATGAAGTGGGACAATGGCCGCACGCTGCCGCTCGCCCCCGGCAAGGACAGCTTCACCGTGCTGCCACCCAAGCTGACCACCCTCAAGCTGTATATGCCCTTGACCGCCGATCTCTACGAGCGAAACGAGTACGGCGAATTTGATGACAGCAGCACACTGCTGGAGGGCAGTGAGCTGCGGGGCTATCAGGATCAGATCACGGCGGCACTGGTGAAAAACCGGATGCCGGAGGAAACCGAGCGCGGCATCATGCATTGGTATGATAAGGCCGACAGTGTCAATCGCAAGATCCTCTCTGCCGTCTTCGCCGTGGAGGTGCGTGACCGACAGCTCTGGGGCGTGGCGGAGTGCCGTGTCGCCGGGGAATTGTCGGACACAGAGCTGGAAACCTTAAAGGAATATCTCACCGGACAGGCTTCTGATGGCTGGTGCGAGGGGTTTGAGCAGCGGGAGATTTCCGTGGATGACGGCGGTGAATTGTATGTCCACTTTTGGAATTCGGACGAGTGGAGCATCCAAACGGAGCAGGAGCTTTTCTCCCCCAAGCTGGCGGAGGGTCTGCCGGAGTTGTGCTTCTCCACGCTCCCCGGCACCGGCGAGCTCATCTGCATCAAGCGCGGTGAGAGCGGCTACTACCACAGTGATTGGAACACCAACGATCCCACGCATAATCGTGAACTGGCGGACTATAACAACGAGCGGCTTGGCGTTACCCCCGCACAGGAGAAAGCCATGAAAACGGGCTCCATGTTCGGCTGGAACATCCCCGGTGCGGACCCGAAGGCCTATGAGCAGGGCGGGATGAAAATGGGAGGTCTCGGCCGTGGATAAGAAAATATTTCATGTATATCTTGCGAAAGAAAGCGTACCCAACAACGAATCCTATGCCAAGCTGGACTTGCCCGCCTCCCCGTGGGAGGTGGTGGATGCGCTGGACAAGGTACGGCTGAACGAGGGTGAGCAGTTATACATGGAGATCGAAGACTACGATGCCTTTGAGTATCTCTCGCCCCATTTGGACGGGTTGGACATCAGCCTCAACGAACTGAACGACCTTGCCGCGCTGCTGTCGGTACTGGATGAGGTGCAGGAGGTTGCCTTTGAGGGATTGTTTTCCATAGAGGTGCAGAGAAAAGTAAACGCCAACGGCGGCGTCATCACGCTGCAGGATCTGCGGAATCTGGCGGTCAGCGCAAAAACAGACTGCTATCATGTGGTGGATGCCGCGGATGACGCCCAGCTTGGCCGCTTCTACGCGGAAAATGAATTTATCCCCGAACTGGACGGCGTATCCAACGAGGTATTCGAGATGCCGGACTTCGCCGGCATTGGAAGAATGATGCGATGCAGTGAAAACGGCGTTTTTGTGAACAGTCTGTATGTGCTGCGGGATGGCGAACTGACAACCGCGCCGCCTGTCCAAAAGGCGCTGCCGGGAAAGCCGGGATACCTCTTCCGGCTCACGCTCGGACTGCATCCCGACATTGGCGATGCGCGCACGGTGACACTGGATCTTCCCGCAGCAGAGGCGGAGCTGCTGGACGCGCAGGAACAGCTCGGCGTGGAGGGCTGGGAGGGCGTCACGGTCATTGATTATGACGGGATCATCCCCTATGCGGCGGACTTCACCGACCTGCCCATGGAGCTGGAGGAATTTAACGCCTTCACCAAGGCCGCGCGGGACATTCCGAGATCCGAGGTGCCAAAGCTGAAGGCTCTGTTGGAGCAGTTCGAGGTACGGGACATCGAAACCGCCCTGTTCTTGACGGAGCATCTGGCGGACTACGTCCTCACGCCGGACTTGAGTTCCCCGCAGGAAACAGCCATTGACCACCTACGCTTCATGACGGATGACCATTCGGCGGAGCTGCTGCTCTCCCATGTGAACCTCTACGCCTACGGCTGCGACCTCATCAGAGAGGACAACGCAGTGCTCTCGCCCTACGGTCTGCTGCACCGTGCGGACTATCAGCCCATGCTGTCACCAATGCAGGAAACACAGAAAATGGAGATGAAAATGAAATAACACCGCCTTGACCCGTAAAACGGGCAAGAAACTTTCAGAACTCCCCTTCCCGGCATCGCATCGCGGCATAGGTGATGAGATCCTCCGGCGTGAGGACGTTTCCATCACAGGGGATCTCACCCCAGATTTTCCGCGCGGCAGGGGCAGGGTTACACATTGCCATCGCCATAGCCAGACAGATCTCCCTGCGCACCTCTTCCACGGTGGTATGGTGTCTGCGGGCTACTTCCAGCAGAGCTGCTTCGGCACGAATATTCATTTGTTTCATAGTGTTCACTCCTTGCTTTTTAGAACGGTTATCGTTCTTATGGAACTACAATACCACAGGAGTCTACGGGAAATATGTCGAACGCAGTCGAAAAAAACAGAGGTCTGCAAAAAGCAAACCTCTGTCATACTGTTACTGGAATTCAGTGATCAATGCGTCCAGCACATTCATCACCTTACGCTGCCCGTCCGGGGAGAGCGTCTTCAAACGCTCGGAGAGTTCCGTGGCTCGGAGCATCGTCGCCGCGTTCAAACTGTCCTGAAGAAGCTCGTCTGTCCCAACATTGAGCACGTTGGCAATGGCAACCAGCTTTTCCAGCTTTGGCGGCTTCACGCCCCGCTCTACAACGCTCACATGATCCACGCTATAATCCACAGCGGCAGCAAGATCTTCCTGCGTCATGCCGACTCGCTCGCGAGCGGCCTTGATCCGTTTACCCAATGCGACCTGATCCATACGCAATCTCCTTTTGAACGGTATCCGTTCTTAAATTATATGGGAGATGGCGTTTGTTTCACAGGAGCACGCGGGGCGATTACCGTTCCGTAAGAACGGAACATTCAGAAAAACAATCACACTTAGGGGCCGTATTCCCGGAGGGGGAAAGCGGCCCCTTCTTTTTTGCGCATTGTCCCTTCCTCCGGGAGTACAACCCCGGAAAGGAGCAAAAATGCGAGAAGAAAAATTATTGAGTTATCTGAAAGGAGCATGTACCGGGCGAAGGTACAGTGCGAGCAGCGCTGCGCTGGAAGCGGCTATAGGGATTAGCGGAACAGATCTTCGAAAACTTGTAAATCGTATGAGACGCAAGGGTGTTCCTATTGGGAGCGATCGATGCGGATACTTCTACGCGGCGACTGCCGGTGAAGTCTACTCCACGATTCAGCAGCTTCAAAACATGGAAAATGGACTTGCGGCAGCAAGACGCGGATTAGAGCGGTCACTGGATGCTTTTCCTTTGAAAGAAGGTGCATCTTGAACAGCTTTATCCCCTGGGTAGGCGGCAAGGGCAAGCTGCTGTGGATCATCAACAAGCTGATGCCGGATCACTATAAGCGCTTCATCGATGTGTTCGGCGGCAGCGGCACGGTGACGATAAGCCGTCCTATCCAGCGGGGCTGTATGGAAGTCTACAATGACTACAACGGAAATCTGACAAACCTCTTCTGCTGCGTGAAGAACCGTACCATGGCGCTCTTAGCGGAATTGGGGTTCCTGCCGCTGAACACACGGGATGACTTCAACGTCCTCTACAAATTTTTCTCAAAAGATGAGATCACGGATGATTACCTGCAGGAGGAAATGGATCTGACGGAGGTCTACCTCAAGCCGCCTGACGCGGAAGCCATCCGCGCCCTCATGTTGGAACGCGCGCCACGCGGAGATATTCGCCGTGCCGCGGATTACTTCAAGCTGGTGCGATACAGCTTCAGCGGCGGCGCCAAGTCCTTCGGCGGTAAGCCCTGTGATATCCGCCGCTTTTTCCATCTGATTTGGGAGAGCTCCCGCAGACTGGCCAATGTTGTCATTGAGAATAAGGACTTTGAGGAGCTGATTCGCCAATATGACAGGAAGAATGCCGTACTTTACTGCGATCCGCCCTACTATATGGCAGAGGGCTGCTATCCGGTAGAGTTCCCGCCGGAGGATCACCGGCGGCTTCACGATGTGCTCATCGGGAGCGAGGGGTACTTTATTGTTTCGTATAACTATCAGGAATACATTTGCGATCTCTATCAAGATGGCTGCTTTATTTTCCGGACCTCGCGCCCAAATAGTATGTCGCAAAGGGCAGGAAGTGAATATGAGGAAATCATCATCACGAACTATGATCCCCGCAAGGCTTGCTGGCAGCTCTCCTTGGAAAACCTGCTGGGCGGTGACGGCGATACCCGCTATGAGATGATCCACGAGCCAAAGTGTCCATTGAAATGTTAAACAAATCAAAAAAAGAGGAGGCAAACAACATGAAATTCCATTTGAACCATGACCCCGCGAACAAGATCATTACCATTCCCCGCGCCGCGCTGCAGTTCTCCGGCCTTGCAGACGTCAGCGACCTGATCCTCCATACCGACAGCGGCTGTGTTCTGCTGCTGCCGGGAGATCCCACCGTGGCAGAGCTGCTGAAAACCATTTCTCTGCTTTCCACCGTAACGCCGCAGCTGATCTCCCGTCTGGCGGAGCGAAGCCAGATGGCAATGGAGGCCGGAATGACGGAAACGGCGTGCGGCGCCTGTGAACGCAAACCCCTATGCTCCGGCCTTGAAATTCCACCCTGTCAGCTGGCGGAGGCGGGGATCTCGCCCACTGCCGCGCTGGAGTCCTTTGTAGAGGATGGCAGAGTCATCGTGCAGGCAGCGGAGAAAACCGCCGCGGATGTGCTCATCGACGAGCTGGACGATGATGTCCGCACCATGCTGGAGGATTCCGGTGTGCGGATGGAGGGCGTATGCCGCCTGCTGGAAAAGGAGGAGATCTCAGAATGAATGACACCTATCTCTACCCCTATTCCTCCGCCGAGGCGAGAGAGCGGGACGAGCTTCCTCTCTGGCGGGAGAGCCACAAGGCGAACATCGCCTGCCGCAACGCCATCGAGGACGCCATCCGTCAGAGCTTCGACGGAATGCATCTGGACAAGAACTGTATCACGCCGGTGCTGGAGGAATACGGCTACAAGCGCACCGCGTGGGTGCTTGCCAACACCCTGCACGAACTCAAGTGGGACGGGCGCTTCGGCCATGGCAACAAGCAGTGGGCGGAGCGCACCTGCATTCCCAAAGACATCAACCACAACAGCGATTTTGTTGTCCGAAGCCATCCGGCTGTGCTGGATGGCTTCGTCAGTTTCTACCGCAAGGCAGTGCAGGCGTTAAATCTCTTTGGCGCGGAGCATTGCGTTGGTGACCGCACCGAGCAGGACTTCACCGGCAAGGTGCTGGTGCTGTCGCCGGAGGCGCTGCGGGAGCAGTATTGGGGGCAGGATTACCAACTTCTGTATGCTCGGAGCGGTTTTGGCTGCGAGCCGCATTCCTGTGGTCGAGCAGTCTTTGCCACCTGCCTCTCGGACGGCGAAACAGCCAGATGGAACCGGGAGGATTTCATCGGCGTACTGGATGACAAGTTTCTGCCCGGATGGGCGCGGGAAAAGCTGGAGGAGCTGATGACACAGGAACAGACGGACGCCCCCACTATGGGCGGTATGAAAATGAAGTGAGGAGGATACTTGCATGAGCGTGACCTATTACACCGTGGACGATCTTCGGCCCGGAAGATCCGGCTGGGGTGTGAAGCGTTTTTCCGCGTTGAATGACGCGATCTCCCATTACCGGTCGCTCCCTATGGATGGGGCCCGCGTCCTCGGCATGGCGGATGATGCCCACGCCTATGAGCTCATCCGCTGTGTGCGTCTTTTCCCCGGTGATGCCCAGGGCGAGGATGTGCTGGCGGCAGATTACCGGTGCGACGGCTTGACGAAAAAGAACGCTGCCCTGAAAGACGCGCTGGATGTTTGCCTGGAAAGCCTGCGTCCCCGCTTTCTGCTGGAGCCGGAGCGTCTGATCCCCGTTCCCCAGCGCAAGAAGCTGCGGAAAGAACTGCGGGAGGCCCTTCTCTGGCAGGGCTATGAAGAAAACTATGATTCCGCCATTCGCGCTGTTTTTGTAGAAGGCACTGGCTGGCTCTCGCCCCAGGACGTGAAAAAGCAGCGGCATCTTCCACTTGTGCTGAGTTACCGGGTGGACGGCATGACGAAGGACGGCGCCTACCTCTCCTTAGAAGTGGAGCCTTGGGAATATGACCTCCTGCTGGAGCAGACAAGAGATCACTATAAAATGAAGAAAAGAGGATGACAACATGAAACGAATGATTTCCCTTTGCGCCGCGGCGCTGTGCCTGACCCTGGCGCTTACGCCCACCGCGCTGGCAGCGGACTTTGAGCCTGCGGCACCGAACGCCAAGGTTTGCTACCCCACCGCCATCGTTCGCGGTGACGACGGCACGGAGCTGAAAAAGATCTATGACCTGAGCCCCGAAGACGATCCCGTGGGCATTCCCCGCTCGGATTTCCGGCAGGATGGCTTCCAGTACACTCTGACGGACCTTTTGAAGCAGGAACTTCCGGAAAATGAGAGCCGCCAGCACACAGAGCACATCTCCGTTGAAAGCGCCAAGAAAGATATGGAATCTGTGCTGGCGCTGCTGCCGCAGGAGCGGGAATTCATCACGGATGACGGCCTCATGGGGACCCTGACGCTCCGACTTGATACCGTGCAGGTGGAGCCGTCCGGCTACGGCAGCTCCACCAAGGAAATCTCCACCAAGCGCAGCTACCCCAATCTTGCCGAGCAGGATACGCAGTATCTTCCCAAAACCATTACGGAAAACGGCAAGACCCTGACGCTCACGGACATCCAGTGGCAGACGGACAACACCGCTAACATGGACGGCTACGCCGTGGCAGACCGCTATACCGCCGTTGCCACCTATTCCGGAAGCGCCACCAGCAGCTATGTGAAAGGCTATACCGTCACGGCGGACTACGCCGGGACCGTCAGCCGGATCGCCTTGAACCGTATCCGCTATGTCGCCATCTTTGAGGGAACGCCCATCCAGCCCACGGAGCCTGCGGAGACACCCGCCACGGCGTCCGCGTTCCGTTGGTCTTATGTGCTCATCCCCATTGGGATCGTGGCTGCGGCAGGCGCGGGCGTCGGCGGCGCGCTGCTGGTGAAGCACAGAAAAGAAAACGCGGATGAGGAGGATACAGAATGAAAAAGATTTTGACTTTCGCGCTTGCCGTCAGTATGATGGCATCCCTTGCGGCCAGTGCCTCGGCGCTGGAATACAGCATTGCCCCTCCGAAGGACTTTGACTTTGGCAGGGATACATCTATTGAGGTCATCCACACGACAGATGGCGGTGCCATGAAAAACGCCGATATGAGCAAAAATGCCGCGCTTATTCCGCCTGTTTTCGGCTCGGAGAGCATGAACGCCCTACACACCGGTGAATACCTCACGCCCAACCTTGTCCCCGGCGGTATCCCTGCGTCCGGTGCGGTCATTGGCGGCGGTGTCTCCGGCGTTGTCACCCCAGGCAGCACGGTGAATGGCGGCAGCGGCTATCAGCCCGCCGTGCTGTTCACGGAGGTTACCAGCGATCTCTACTACAAAAACAGCTCCCTCGGCAGGTTGGAGATCCCCACGCTGGATCTGAGCGTCCGCATTTATCAGGGAACGGACAGCAAGATGCTTGCCAAGGGCGTCGGGCACTTTGAGGACACCTCCATCTGGAACGGCAACGTCTGCCTCGCCGCCCATAACCGGGGTGCCAACAGCTACTTCGGCCAGATCCACACGCTGGACATCGGAGACAAAATTACCCTGACCACCAAGCTGGGCACCCGTACTTACAAGGTAACGGATGTTTTCAAGGTCAGCGAGACAGACCGCAGTGGTCTTGCGGACTCCGGCGAAAATATGCTGACGCTCTACACCTGCGTCCGCAACCAGCGGGACCAGCGGTGGTGTGTCACCGCAGCGGAGGTCTGAATCTTTCTCCCTTTTGCCGAATCAGTTCTGTTCGACTTCTGCCCCTTACTTGTGATATGGTGAAGCTGCGAAGAAGATTTTCACACATACACAGTTAGAATGGAGGCAGAAAGATGAACGAGAGCAAAAATGTGAGAAAGAATGTCAGTATGATGCTCACCGGCATGGTGATCGGCGCGGCGCTGACCGGCGGCTCTATCGCAGTCGCAGCCGGGATCACGGCGGAACCTACCTGGCAGCCCATCTTTGTGGATGGTCAACAGGTGGAAATGGAAGCCTACAACATTGCGGGACACAACTACGTCAGGCTGCGGGACATGGGCAAGCAGGTCGGTTTCAATGTATACTGGGACGCCGGAGTCCAAATCGACACCGGACATCCATACACGGGGATCGCCCCTGCCGCATCCGGTATCCGCGTCAGCAGCTACAAGGGCAGCACCCTCCGCCCCGGAGACCGCAGCGGCTTGAATATCAGTCCCAGCGCGGATATAAAAAGTGTGGTCTCCACGCAGCCCAATGTCATCCGCGTTGAGAATGCCTCCGGCCTCTGGACCGCTATCGCGGTCAGCAGCGGCACATCCGACGTGGTCGTGACCGATCAGCATGGCCAGACCGCCACTTTAACGCTGACGGTAGTTGACGGCAAGCAAGGTGCGAGTATTCCGGAATCCGGCGCCAGTCAGACAGACGCGGCACGGCAGGAGATCGTCCGGCTGGTCAATCAGGTACGCCGGGAAAACGGTGTGCCGGAACTGACGGTCAACACGGCTCTGATGGACGCGGCGCAGCATTGCGCGTCCCTGCGTGTCGCATACCACCAGAATAAGGTGGAGTGCGAGGCGGTAGCGGCCTCCGGGTATCCCCATGGATTTGGATCGAATATCACCGCGTTCGCAAATGTGCCCGCCTCTGAAACCGCAGAGCGGGCAGTGGAGAACTGGCGGAATTCTCCCGGCCACTTCCAGACGATGGTTGACCCTGATTGCGACACCATCGGCGTCGGGATCTCAACTGATGAGGGTGGAACGATCTGCTTCCTGTTCGTCGGTGATCCCAACGCGCACAACCCCTACGCATAACCTATCCGCAACTCAATATGCTCACATGGCCTTCCAGCATTGCCGGAAGGCCATTTCAGCGTGTCGAAAAAGTTTTTTCTCCCCGCTGAACAAGTTTTCAGAACATTATAAAAGTTCTGAAAACTTAGGATTTCAATGGCGCGGGACACCCTTCTTGGGTTTCCCGCGCACACTCTTCCTTACCGTCGCGGAGAATCTTCTGCTTTATCGACAGACTCACATGGCCTTCCAGCATTGCCGGAAGGCCATTTCTTATGAGCAAATCTAAAAGAAAGGTCAAATAACGATGAAAAAGACATGGCATTCATTGAAAAATCGCGTGACCGCGATGCTGCTGGCCCTGATCTGCGTTCTCGGCCTGCTCCCCACTGCCGCGCTGGCGGCGGGGGCTGACACCATCAAATTAGAGCGGTTCGGCATGAGCGGTGTTTCCTATCAGTCTGCCAGCCTTGGCAGATGCACAATGCATCAGATGTATTACGGCGTGGCCGGAAAGACCTCCGTGGGCTTCTGCGGGACGAAGGGCGGCGGCATGGGCACCTCTCTGATCGGGCAGACCTGGGGCGATCCGAAGCCCGTCACCGATCCCACCGTTAAAATGATGATGGCTTATTACTACGCCCACTCCCTCGGCATCTTCACGGACAAGGCCCACGCCCTTGGCGTGGATGACATCTGGGATTCCGGTTATAGCTGGTACATGAACGCCTGGGTACAGGCCATCGTGTGGCGGTATAAGGACGGCTCCCTGGGTGATCCCGCCACCGCCTGCGCGGAGGAATTGATGTACGTCTGGAACTCGCTGAAGGGCGCGAGCTATACCAGCATCGACCAGACCTGCGACGGCGCCACATTCCGGGACCGGGCGAAATATATCCTGGATCTGGGCAAGTAGGATGTTTGGGGCGATTGCGACGTAAAAGAGTATTCCTTCACCGGTGCTGGCTCTGCCGCCCATCCCGCCAGCACCGTCCAGAGCGTTATGATCGGCAGCCTTACCGTCACAAACGAGCAGTACAAGCTGGTGGTCAAGAAAGTGGACGCCACCAATCCCACCAAGGGCCTTGCCGGAGCGCGGTTCCATGTGGAATCCACCAATGGCTCCTTCTCCAAGGACATCGTCACCGGCGCGGACGGCACCTATACCTTCTCTCCCTTGGACGCCGGAACCTACGCTGTAACAGAAACGGCGGCTCCGAACGGCTACGGGATCGACAACGCGGGTCCTGAATATGTTGTCCTGCCGAACAATGGCAGCAGCACTGTGACGATCACCTTTACGGATACCCCCACCGTCACCGACACCGGTAAGATCCGCAAGGTGGACGCGGACAATCCCACCAGAGGTCTTGCCGGAGCAGTCATCAAGATCACCGGCGTGGATAACAATTTCACCGGCACCTATACCACCGGCGCTGGCGGCGCGCTCACGGATGTGCCTTGGGATACCATGCCCATTGGCAGCTACATCGCCGAGGAAGTGACACCGCCCAACGGGTACTCTCTGAGCAAGGACGCCGGCAAAGTCCGGCAGGAATTCCATTGGGACGGCAAAACGGACGTATCTCTCGTTTTTGAGAATGACGCGAAGGTAAAGGTGCGGCTCATTAAGCTGACTGACGCCAATGCGCCCCTCTCCGGTGCGGTATTCCACATCCTCCGGGACGGCCAGCTGATCGGCACGGAGGTCACAGACGCCTCCGGCAGGATCACCGTCCCCCATGTGACGGAGGGGATGTACGCCTTTGTGGAGGTCAGCGCTCCCGCCCCCTACGCCAAGCTGACCGCCCCCGTCTGTGCCCATGTGGATCAGGCCACTGTCGCTGGCGGCGGCACCGTGACCGTAACAGCCAAAGACCAGAAGCTTCCCAATCTGACCATCCAGAAGCTGGATAAGCAGACCAAGCAGCCTATCCCCGGCACGGTCTTTGAGATCAAGGGCATCCATTACGGCTATCATCAGGACGTCACCACCGGGCCGGACGGCAAGGCGGTTCTCACCGCGATCCCTGTGGACAGCTATGAGGTAAAGGAAATATCCGTCCCTGACCCTTATGTGGTGGGCGGCGAGATGACCCAGACGATCTACCTCGGCCCCGGTGACGATCAAAACCTCGTATTTGAAAACCTGAAAATGCCCCAGCTGACCGTCACCAAAATCGACGCGGAGGATTCCAAGCCCATCCCCGGCACCGTGTTCACCGTGGAGGGCATCGACAGTGATTTCTCCGCCGATTGGACCACCGGCGCGGACGGTACCGTGACGAACCGCGTGGCCCCCGGCAGCTACAAAATTACAGAAAAATCTGTTCCCGCTCCGTACTACCTGCCCAGCAAAAACGCCGACAGGGAGCAGACCGTCAGCCTGAACGCCGGTGACGAGGTGAATGTCACTTTCAAGAATCGGAAAATGCCCCAGCTCACCATCTACAAGGAGGATAGCGTGGCGGGCGCTCCTGTGGAGGGAGCCAAGTTCCACATCACCTACACCAGCAGCGGCGAATCCGCCGAGGCCCCCGGCACCATCGATTACGGAAATATCCTCACAGACGCCAAGGGCGAGATCCGGCTCCATGAGCAGGGCAAGCGGCTCTATCCCGGCGAATACACCGTGACCGAGGTGGAACCCGCTCCCGGTTTCCAGATGAAGGAGCCCTCCACCCAGAAGATCATCCTCCACGGCAGCGAGAGCAAGACCCTGACCTTCCAGAATACCCCGCTGAACGCCATTATTGTCGAGAAGTATGACAGCGTGACCCATGAGGCGCTCCCCGGCTGCACCTTCCAGCTGCGGTTTTTGGGCGGCACCTCCGGCACCGGCGGCACGACCATCGGGCAGAAGGTCACCGGCAAGAACGGCACCGCCATCTGGACGGGCCTGACCGCGGGCACCTACATCGTGGAGGAGGTTGACCCTGCCGATGGGTACTCCATCATCAACGCCTCGGAAACGATCTATCTGGCGGACAGCGGTGAGCAGAGTGTTGTCACCGTCCGCTTTGACAACGCCCCGGACGGCATCCTGCTGGTCCGCAAGGTCTGTTCCGTGAACCCCAGTGTGACCCTCGCCAACGCGGAATTCAAGATCACCTACGCGGACGGCACACTGATTGGGGACAGCAACGGCATCTTCCGGACGGACGAGCATGGCGAGATCCGCATCCCCGGCCTGAAACCCGGCAAGAGCGTCATCGTAACAGAAACTCGCGCGCCTGACGGCTATATCATTGATACCCAGAGCCAGACCGTTCAGATCAAGGAGGGCCGCACGGTCAGCCTGACCTTCAAGAACCAGCCCAAGGGCAAGCTCATCATCCAGAAGCGGGACAGCGCCACCGGACAGCCCCTCCCCGGCGCGGAGTTCCGGGTGACCACTGCCGCTGGCTGTGAGGTGGGGCTGGACGGCGTGATCGGCACCGCGACCCTGACGCAAAACGGCATCTTTACCACGGATGGGCAGGGCGAGATCACGATCACCAATCTGGCCCCCGGCGCTTATGTCATCAATGAGATCAAAGCCCCGACAGGGTATGTGATGGATCGTGCGTCCACAAATGTGGTCATCGGCAAAAACGGCGATACACAGACTGTCATCGTGAAAAACTCCAAGGCCGGAACCCTGGTGATCGACAAGCGGGATTCCCTCACCGGGAAGCCCTTGCAGGGCGTGACCTTCAAGGTGACGACCTCTACCGGCGCGTTTGTACCCGCTGAAAACGGACAGATCAGCAGCAATGGCCTGTACTTCACCGACAAGGACGGCAAAATCACCATCCATGGTGTGGTGGGGACGCTGGTGGTGACGGAAACGGCCACCATCCCCGGCTACACCATCGACGAGGCCAGCCGCACCCAGACGGTGGTAGTCAATCCCAATGACACCCAGACACTGCATTTCACCAACACGCCCAGCACCACCCTTGTGATTGAAAAGTATATCGAGGGCACCACAACGCCGCTGAAGGGCGTGACCTTCCTTGTGACCGACAGCAGCGGTGCCGTTGTGGGCAGAAGCAACGGCGAGTTCATCACCGATGAGAATGGCCGCGTCGTTATCCATGACCTGGAACCCGGCACCACCGTTACGGCGCGGGAGGTCAAGACCGTGGATGGTTTTGTGCTGGATAGTTCCCCGAAATCCATTCTCATCAAGGCGGGTGAGGTACAGACCCTGCGCTTTTATAATGTCCGCGCGGGCGGGCTTACCGTCATTAAGAAGGATGAAAAAACCGGAGAGCGCATCCCCGGCGTCCAGTTTGAGATCCAGAAAATGGATGGCGAGATCGTCGGCACCTTCACCACCGATGAAAACGGCGTGATCCATCTCCCCAAAGCGGAAAACGGCTGGTACACCGTGACGGAGCGGAAGGCCGCCGATGGCTACCGTCTGGATGACACGCCCCATCGGGTCGAGGTCAGGGATGGGCAGACCGTAACGCTGGAGATCACCAACAAGGCCATCTCCGGCATCCTGATCCACAAGGTCAATGCCATCACCGGCGAGGGCATCCCCGGCGTGTCCTTTATTCTCTATGACAGCGGCAGCAACCCCATCGCGCAGGAAACCAGCGATGACCGCGGTTATGTCCGGTTTGAAAACCTGACCGCTGGCCGCTACTATCTGCGGGAACTGGAGAATGAGGGCTATATCCCCGACACGCAGAAAAAGACCGTGTATGTAAAATCCGGCGAAACCACGGAAATCGAGTGGCAGAATACCCCTATCACCGGCCAGATCCAAGTGACAAAGGTCAGCGCGGACTATAATTCCATGAACGGCTGGCCTGCCGGGACGCCCATCCCCAACACCGTCTTTGAGATCTACAACGCCCGCACCAACCGTCTGGTGGATGCCATTAAGACGGACAAAAACGGCTTGGCGGTGAGTAAGCCTTTGCCGCTGGCGCGGTACAAGATCGTGGAATCCAAGGCGGCGGAGTTTTACGGACTGGATAAGACGCCCATTGAGGTAGAAATTGAGTATGCCGGTCAGATCGTCAAGGCAAGCATGACCAACAAGAGCCTGTCTACCAACGTTTCCATCAAGAAAACCGGCTATGTGGAGGTCATGCCGGGGCAGCTTGTCCGCTACAACTTTACCGGCATCGCCAACAATTCCACCACGGCGCTGGAATCTTTTTATTGGCGTGACACCCTGCCCGTCAAGGCGGTTCGGCTCCAGACCATTTACACCGGCACATGGAATACCCCTGGAAACTATAAGATCGTGTACAAAACCAATCTCAGCGGAGATACCTGGCGCACACTGGCGGATAACCTGAGCACATCCAAAAACTATGTGCTGGATGCCTCTCCCGCGGCGCTGGGACTTGCCGCCAACGAGTATGTGACGGAGTTCATGGCTGCGTTCGGCATCGTCCCCGCCAACTTCCGGCAGGTGGAAGCCCCTCGCGTGGACTGCAAGGCACTTGCCAAGCTCACCGGAGGTACGCAGTTCGTTAATCAGGCGGACGCGGGCGGCGTCTACAACGGGCAGTGGATCATGGCGACCTCCCGCTGGGTCACCAGAGTTTATGCTCCCGGCAAGCCCCTGCCCCGCACCGGCTATTAAGGGCTAACAACAACGGATGCCGCTCCGCAAGGGGCGGCATCCCCATATCAAGGAGGTTAATATCTTGAAACACAAAAAAATTATGATTTTGGCGTTGGCGCTCCTGCTCCTGACCGCGCTCTGCTGCACCTCCGCCCTCGCCGCGGGCGGCGATGTAGCAGGCGCGGTGGAACAGACATGGAAGGAGGCAGCTACGCAAATTAAAAGCGTGGTGGAGAAGGTGGTGTTCCCGGCGCTGGATATGATCCTCGCCATCGCGTTCTTTGTCAAGCTTGGCGGCGCGTATTTTGATTTTCGCCAGCGAGGTCAATTTGAATGGACCGGCCCCGCCATCCTCTTTGCCTGCCTCATCTTCACCCTGACGGCTCCAAAATACATTTGGAGCATCATCGGCATCTAAAAAGCGTATCCCTTGAGAGCCGAATCAGAAGTCTGATTCTGGAAGTGGGCTGGCGCGTGAGGATGGTCTTGCATAAAAGTCATCGCTTTGATATAATACTATCAAGAAATTGATACAAGGAGGACTTCCTATGCAGATCAGACCATCCTCCGCTCTGCGGAATGAGTATACGCAGATCTCCGAGCTGGCAAAAGCATCCGGTGAGCCGATCTTCATCACAAACAAAGGTGAGGATGACGGTGTTTATATGAGCATGGCCGCATACGAGGAGCGGGAAAAAATGTTCCGCCATCGCGACAAGATCTATGCCGCGGAGATCAGCAGACTGAGCGGAGAGCCTGTCTGCACGCCGGAGGAGCTTGACGAAAGAATGGAGGAGTTGTTCCGTGCCTACGAAAAGTAAACTGGTCTATCTTCCTCCTGCTCAACATGACTTCGAGGAGATCGTAAAGTATCACATTACGGAGGCAGGAACTCCCTACGCGCGAAAAATCTACAGTACAATGAAAACGGCCATAAACCGTCTGCGAGATTTCCCGCTGATGGGGCAAACGCATCCGGACCCGATCCTCGCCGCAAACGGATACCGAAAACTGGTTTTGACAAAAACTTATGTGGCGGTCTACAAAGTGATCGGCGACACCGTCTATATTTACGCCATTGTCAATGGCGCGACAGACTATCCCCGCCTTTTGAAGTAATCACCGCTTTGGGATGATGAATATGTCGACAGAAAACGAGTATTTAGCAAAGACGGAATCCTTGCAAACAGAATTGGAGCCGGTGTGTCGGGTTATCACGGAAACTGTCAAAGCCGAGGCGGTTTATCTCTTTGGCTCCCGTGCTTATGGTACGCCAACCGATGATAGTGACTACGATTTGTGCGTCATTATCCCGGAAAACTCCATGCGTCCGGTGGATGCGGTCAAGGCGATCCGCCGTGCGCTCCTGCCGCTGCAAACCATGTCTTTGGATATACTCGTATACCGTGCCGATACATTCTTCCGCCGCGCGCAAGGCGCGACTATGGAGCGCAAAATCAAGCGGGACGGCATCCCCCTATACGAGAACTTCTCCCACAAATCATAATACCAATTATTGCGACAAGGCCGTCGCCCGAAAGGGCGGCGGCCTTGTCGCGTCTCCGGAGGTGAATGAACAATATTTATTTGGGATTTTGTCGCCGCGACAGTCCTGGATCAGTTGGTAGATTGGTTCTACGGGCAGATCGTGGGCTTTCTCGGCAACTTCTTTGCCCTCATGGGCAATATGGGCGTGGAGCTGTTCGAGCTGGAATGGGTCAGCGCCATCATTCTCTTTTTCTCCCGCCTTGCGTGGGCGTTGTTTGCCGTCAGCGTGGTAGTCTGCGCCTTTGAGTGCGGCATTGAATACTCCACCGGCAGAGGCAATCTCCAGCAGTGCGGGATGAACATCATCAAGGGCTTTCTGGCGGTGAGCCTGTTCACCGTCGTCCCCGTCCGGCTCTATGCCTTATCCGTATCGCTGCAGGGTACCTTTTCCGCGGGACTTACCGGCTACGGACGAAGCATCGGTGAGGTGGGACAGGACATCATAACGGAGCTCAGCGAGATCCAGACGCTCTCGGACGTGATAAACAGCTCTCACTTCGGTCTCGGCATCATCACCAGCCCCATTATGCTCCTTTTTTGCGTGATCCTCATGGGCTACGCGGTCATCAAGGTGTTTTTCGCCAACCTCAAACGCGGGGGCATTTTGCTGATTCAAATTGCCGTGGGCAGCCTTTATATGTTCAGCGTCCCGCGCGGCTATCTGGACGGCTTTATGGGCTGGGTGCGGCAGGTCATCGGTTTGTGCCTGACCGCCTTCCTCCAGTCCACCATCCTCATTGCGGGACTCATGGTGTTCAAGGACCACGCGCTGATGGGCGTGGGGCTCATGCTCTCCGCTGGCGAAGTGCCGCGCATCGCCGGTAGCTTCGGCTTGGACACCACAACAAAGGCCAATATTACGAGCGCCGTGTATACGGCACAGTCCGCGGTGAATGTAACAAGAACCATCGCCGCGGCAATCAAATGAAAAGGGTGTGTATGAAATGACACAGTCAACAAAAAAACTTACAATGGGGAGCCTGTTCGATGGCATCTCCGGTTTCCCTCTGGCTTCGGTGCGGTGCGGCATCGAGCCGATCTGGGCCAGTGAGATCGAACCGTTCCCCATACTGGTATCAAAGATCCGTTTCCCCCGCATGGAGCAGATGGGAGACATTACAAAGCTGAACGGCGCGTATCTGCCGCCTGTGGATATTATCTGCGGAGGCAGCCCATGCCAGGACTCAGCGTGGCCGGAATGCGCGCCGGATTGAACGGTGCGCGTTCCGGCCTCTTTATGGAACAAATACGAATCATTCAGGAGATGCGAGATGCAGACAGAAAATCTGGAAGGACAGGAGTCCATATTCGACCGAGATTCGGCGTGTGGGAAAATGTCGTCGGTGCTCTCTCAAGTGGGCGGGACGCTGAAACGGGTCAAAAAAAGCCTGGGGCGGATTTTCAAAAAGTCCTCGAAGCGTTCCTCCAAGTTGAAGAACCATACCTTCATGTTGTTAGACCTGAGACCGGGCGCTGGGAATATGCTGGGGGCATATTGGGAGTACGATCCTCCATGGCTTGGATCGTTTGGGATGCTCAACACTTCGGAGTGCCCCAAAGACGCCGTCGAGTGTTCCTTGTGGCAGATTTTGCAGGCTACAGCGCCATCCCGATACTCGCTATCCCAGACAGCGTGCCTGGGTATCCTGCGCCGCGCAGCCTGCCGCGGCAAATCGCTGCCACCCTTATTGGAAGCAGCTTTGCGTATGCAGGCAGGGCTTGACCCGCCCGCGCCCATATCCGGCGAAGCGAAAGCCTACCATATCAATCAGCGCAATGAAGGCATTGACCCGGACGGTGTGTCCGGTGCATTGATGGCAACGCAGAACCTCCAAATGCAGACCTTTATCACAAATCCCGGCAGCAGTCAGAGTGGTCCGCAAAAGCAGATCGCATTCGCCGCCAACCAGCGGGACGAGGTGCGTGACCTGCATGATGTAGCAGGCGCGCTGCAGGCTCAGCCGGGGTTGAAACACCAAACCTTTGTCGCTGGATTTTCTGCTGGAGCAGGTGCAAGCGCTGGAACCATTGGATATCAGGAAGGCGTATCGCCTACCCTGAAAGGCAGCCCCAGCGGGAACTGTATGCCCAGCATCCTCTGTATCAACGATCAGGGCGGGCAGATCATGGAGTGCAGCGAAAATGTCACCGGAACCCTGCGGGCACAGGAACACGGGCACCAGCCTCTGGTGCTGCGTCCGACAGGGCCCAAAGTTTATGAAAACCACGGCATTGACGGAAGATACACGGGGCCGCATGATGTAGCGCCCACCATGTCCGCCCGCTATGGGACCGGAGGGAACAACATTCCCCTTGTACAGCAGGAGGAAGTCATCTGCATTGCGGGCAACGCCATTGACCGCCAGCCTCAGAACGGCGGCAACGGCTTCGGCTGGCAGCGGGATATTTCCTATACCTTAACCGCCACAGACAAACACGCGGTCATAAAACCGTATCAGGAAACTGTCGGTGCATTGTGCCGCGGAGACGAAAAGGGCATTGGTAATCAATATGTGTCGCAAGACAAGTGTATTATTGCGGGTGAAATAACCGAAGAATATTCCGCCACAAATCTTGTCCGTCGTCTCACACCGCTGGAGTGTGAACGGCTCCAGGGCTACCCGGACGGTTGGACCGATGTCCCCGGCGCTTCGGACTCCGCACGCTACAAAGCCCTCGGCAACAGCGTGGCCATCCCCTGTGTAGAATACCTCATGCAGCGGGTGGCTATGGTCATTACGCTTGATTTGGAATGGGATTTTTAGTTGGCTTTGGTCATAGCTTTCACACTTGCTTTCGGGTATCTTAGCTTTACCATTAAAAAGATCGGAGGAACTGCTATGGCAGAAAAAACGCGCAACCTCTGCGCTGAAATTCCTTTGGAGCTGCATACCAAAGTACGGCAGCGGCAGGCGGAATCCGGCGAGACACTGAGCCGGTACATGACCGTGCTCATCACCAAATTTTATGAAATGGAGTCCTGCAAACAAAAGTCAATAGCTGAAATGAAAAAAGTCCCGCAAAATTTGCGCAGCTGAAAAAGGACATGACAAAACAGGCTGGAGAAAAAGCTTCGCCAGCCGGGATAAAGTAGCAATCTGATTTATCTTTGTGAGGTGTCCTGCTGTGCGTCAAAAGCCTCCAGGCACTCTTTCACACGGGCATAGTAGATGCGCAGGAACTTGTTCTGCGCGGCTGTCATGTAGACGAAATATGGCTTGCCCTCCGCGCGTTTCTTATCGAGAAACTGGTACACTGGCTCATCTGCCGGGGCTTTTCTCAGGTATGTACAGATGATCTGGTACAGCGTTTTCCGCAGATGTGGAGAGCCGCGCTTGGTCGTAGGGACGCTCTTGGCGCTGTGCTTGCCGGACTGGTCTACGGCCGGATCAACGCCGGCAAATCCAACGATGGAACTGCGGCGTGGGAAACGGCGTACATCGCCGATCTCAGCCATAAGCTGTGCGGCAGTGGTTTCGCCAACACCGTACATGGCGCGCACGGTATCGTACTCTGGGAGTTGCTTTGCAAGGCGCGTCATCTCGGCGCGCAGCGCAGCCAGCGTCATCTTACCCGATAGAAGCTGTTGCGCCGCTGTGGCAATAAGTAATTTGGTGTTGTCGTTTTTTGGAAGCGTTGTGATGTGCCCACAGCTTCCGGCATAAACATCCAGCGCCTTTTCCGCGCTGAAATGGTAGCCCTTGCGCTTGCACCACTTCTGGTAGCGCTCGGTGAATGCTTTCTCACTGACACGGCAGATACAGTCGCAGTGGTAGAAGGTCATGACAAAGTCCACCCATTTCTGGTGACCGTCGGCGCGTTCCGGGCTGGAGAACAGTTCGTTCACGCCGGGAAAGGTCTTGTCGGTTAGCGAAATGAGATTGTTTTGCAGCGATACCACCGTTTTCATGTAGAGGTTGTACTGACGGCTGCACAGCTTCAATTGTTGCCTTACAGTGTCCATAGGCGTATATTCCCGCAGATCCGCCCAGTTGTCAAGGCCGTATTTGGCGATTTTCATGGCATCTGCCTTGTCGGTCTTGACCTTACGGATGGAACCGCCCCCGCTCTGCTTGATGAACAGCGGATTCAGGACACAGACATAGATGCCGTATTCGTGCAGCGCCGCCGCTACCGGCTCATGGTAGCGTCCGGTGGCCTCCATGATGACACGGGTATTTTCCCCCAGCGCGATGATGGCGTAGGCCATCTGCTCCAGACCGACCTCGGTGTGGAGAAATTCCTGTGGCAGCAACGCCACTTCACCCATTGGCCGCAGGGCAGCCACCATGCTTTTCCCTTTGGAAACATCGATCCCAACTGCGTTCATTTTGTTCCTCCTTGTGATTGGATATGGCTTTCCGCCTTTTCCTCATTGCCTGTTCAATCTCCTGAGTGACACGAGCGCACAAGGTGGCTCTACCTGCGCAAATCGAATGCTGCGAATGAAAGAGGCGGCTGACGGACTCCATTTCGGGCGTGTTGGCCCATGGAAATTGCTGTCAGGCCATTACTCTCCCATTCTAACAGCTTCGGCTTTGAGATGGAAAAAGACGTGGCTGGCTGCCGCGCCTTAAACCGTAATTATTATTGTAGGAGGA
>CDZH01073899.1_pt1 | contig 58390 bp, 40 predicted proteins | sample 557721 | NCBI WGS metagenome assembly CDZH01 (sample SAMEA3182062, study PRJEB8094) | gut metagenome | biome: human; feature: gut; material: Stool; isolation source: human stools | place: Canada | collected 2013-01-14 | reverse complement strand
GGGAGTGCAGTCCTTTTCTGTTGGAAACCTCCCACCTCAGCGTGGGCACAGGTGACAGGAAGAAGCTCATCTGTGCCCTTAAACCAAGGTATGGGGCGTTACACACAAGATTTGATGATCACGCCCCGCGCAATGAAAACTATCGGGGCTTTATTGACCATAATTGATGATTAAGCCCCGCATAACGAATAAGACAGCGATTTGTGCGCAAGCTCCCATCGCTGTCCTCACTATGCCTGTGCTCTGCTCTGCTTTCGTAATTCTCAAGTTAGTAAGACAAGTATATTACCGTCAGGAAAGTGTTTTTAGAAATCCAGGCAGTATTTTTATGGAAGAATCTATGAAAACGCTCTAAAAATTACGGCTTCGACATAGGATGCTTCCATTCCGGCAGTAATTATCAGTTACTGCAAAAGAAAATCACTTCAAATTTACTGCTTCTACAGCACAAAATGAATTTCAGGCGGTAAAGACCGGAACATCAAAGCAAAAATACCAAAAGCCAAAAAAGCCCAAAATACCAAAAACAAAAAAATACCACCCGGGCATTGATATGCCCGCTGTCTATTTGACAGGAGCATATCATTGTCATCCGGGTGGCAGAAGTATGCGATCATCGATTCTATTTATTATTCCTGTGAAGCGTAACCCTTGGAATAGTAGTTCAGGAAGTACTCAAAACGTTTGGCGATGAGCTTTCGTCCTTTTACGTTCAGGTGCAGGTTATCGGTCAGGTATTCCTTGGCATTATCTTCTGTGATGCTTCCGTACAGGTTATCCATAAAGGAAACACTGTGAAGGTTGGAGGAATAACATTCTTTGATCACATAAGTGGATAAAACATCGCGACCATTATAAATATAGATATCCGAACTTACATAATTGCCATCCTCATCTATTGCATATGCGTAAGTAGGAGACATTACAATAATACGGATCTGCGGATACAGACGCTGCAGGACTTCGAGGCTTGCCTCCAGATTGCCGGTGAACTGCGTAGGATCCGTAGGATTGTCATCATTATACATAGCATTTCCCATCAGATAATCGGTGGCATCATACATGATCGCCACGGTATCAATGGTGTTGAAATCCAAAGTTTTCAGAGTGTTTACGACTTCTTCCGCTTCGGGTGGAGTCTTGTCACCCAAAGCTTCTGCAGCATCATTGTAATAGCCGTCCAGGGGAACTCCGGCGGCCAGATTCACCAGCCAATACAGACAGTAAGCATCCATAGGGGCAAGGGTGGGATCAAAATTGGTGTGTTGCGCGGCCAGATAACTTCCACTGATGGAACAGTTGTATACGGTAGCACCGGTCTCCTTGGCAATCAGGCTGGCCAGATTGTCGGAAGAACCGCGGTCATCGGCAAAGGGTGCATTTCCGAACACGACAATATTAGAAGCATCGTTTACTATCATTTTACCGTTCTCATCGGTCAGGGGGAGGATAGAATCCCAGCTGTCATCATAGGATCCCTGTCCGTCCTTGAAAATATCCGACTGGCTTACCCGCTGTCCCCAATGCGTAATGCGATAACCCAGCAGGCCTACCACCACAAGCAATACCAGGGCAAAAAGGACATGAAGATTCAGAAAACGCCGGATACCCTTAGGAGCGGGATGTTCCTCTTCCTCCTCTTCCCGGTCATTTTCTTCATATTCATCATCCGGATTCCCCTCGAAATCATCGGAAATATCGGATTTCCCCAAATCTGTGTCTTGCACAGTTTCATTTTCCAGGTCTATAATCTCAATATCAGGCATGTCATTCACGTGTTCGTCTCGTTTCATTCCATCTCTCCGTTTTAAGTATCTGTTTTTAAGTGGTAAAAAGAGTTATTCTGATTTTACTATTATACGGAAAGAAAGTCCACAATATTAGAAAGATTTAAGAAATTCTGAAGAAATGGACGAACAGCTTGAAGCGGCGGAAATAGAATGTTATAATGTTACGGAATTGTTACACTGAAGTACATTGAAGAATTATGAGCAGAAGGGATAGATAAAATGAAAAAATTATTTAACCATACAAAACGTCCGGACCGTAACTGGGAAGAAGACGTACAGGATGGTTACGATTGGGATGAAGAGCAGGACGGCGAAGAGTACTACGCCGACGATGAGGAGTACACCGACGAGGAGTACACCGGAGACGAGGACGGTGAAGAGTACTATGCCGACGACGAGGAGTACACCGATGAAGAGCAGGACGGCGGAGAGTACTATGCCGACGACGAGGAGTATATCGGAGACGAGGACGGCGGAGAGTACTATGCCGACGATGAGGAGTACACCGGAGACGAGGACGGCGAAGAGTACTATGCCGACAGTGAGGAGTACACCGGAGACGAGGACGGCGAAGAATATTACGCCGACGACGAGGAGTACACTGGAGACGAGAACGGTGAAGAGTACTATGCCGATGACGAGGAGTATATCGGAGACGAGGACGGCGAAGAATATTACGCCGACGATGAAGAGTACTATGCCGACGATGATATGGCACCTGCTCGCAGTGGCAAAAGGAAAAAGAGTAAAAAGCAGGGTGGCAATAAAATAGCTGCTATCTGGACCAAATTCCTGAACATGAGTACCATGGACCGCATTATGACGGCAACCGGTGTGGCAGTGCTGATCTTGGCCATTGTGACAGGCAGTGTATATGCCAGCGCACGTATGGTGGATCATCAGGTATCGGAGTTCGTCAGTGTGGGCAGCCAGCTGGACGGCATCCAGATGATCGGTGAGCAGGGTATGCTGGCAGTGGCAGATGCAAAGCTTGCGAAGATCGCAGCAGCCAATGCAGTCGATGATGAGAATGAGGAACAAAAAGAATATGATGAGGCCGAGTATACCAACGGTGGTACCGTTGAACTGGAACTGGTCTCCGTGCAGAAGGATCTAAAGATCAAATTTACCAATAAAAAGAGCGGTAAACTGATCTCCAATGTACCTTTCAGCGTGACGATCACGGATCCCAAAGGTAAAACTGATACCTGGACCGATGATGATATGGACGGTATTATCTACAAGAAGGGCATTACCCCCGGCAACTATACGGTAGCGGTAAATACCCTGACCGATGAAAAATATAAGGATTACACACTGCCTACCGGTACCCAGAAGGTAGAAGTCAGAAAGGATATCGCTTATAAAAAGGTCGATGTGGCAAACGAGATCAAGAAGGAATCCGAGGTCAATGCGGCAAAAGAGGACACCATGAAAAATGATACTGTGGTGGAGTCTATTCTGGAAGATACCGTGCAGTGGGTAGAAAGTAAGAAATTACCTCCTACTTATAGAGAGGTAACAAAGGATACCGTGGTAAATCCGGAAAAACAGACGGCTTATAGTGGAAGATTCCTGCGCATAGCAAATGAACGGATAAGTATCAAGGTAGGAGAGACCAAACAGCTGACTCCGCCGGCAGGAGCCACGGTTGTTAGCTGGAGCAGCGATAATGCGACGGTGGCCAGTGTAAATAATGGTGTGGTTACCGGCGTGAAGGCAGGTGGACCTGTAACGATCACTTGTACGTATACGGAGGCTGGCAGTGCTACGCCGACTCCTACACCTACGCCGACTCCTACACCTACGTCGACACCTACACCTACACCGACACCGGAGACGACCCCCACAGCACCGGAGACGACCCCTACAACACCGGAGACGACCCCTACAACACCGGCTCCGGGAGAAACGACCGGTACACCTACAGGAGGAACAGGGGAAGATGGTAGCTCCTCAGGTGAGTCGCAGTCCGTGGGAGGCGGCAGCCTTCCTACAGCATATGCACAGGTAGGAAGCACACAGAAGACCTTTACCTGGGAAGTTACTGTTACGGAAGTCCAAAAGCCGACCGCTGTTTTGGAACCGGCATCCCTGAACGTAGAAGCAGGAAAAGAAGCAACAGCACAGGTTAAAGTTACAAATTTCACAGGTGCAACTTATAAGATCACTGCAAATTCCAATGATAAAGCAGCCACTGCGGCGGTAGATGCAAACGGTAAGATCACAGTGAAAGGTGTAGCAGCCGGTGATGCGAAGATCACAGTCACCGTAACGATGGGAACTGAGATTAAGCCACTGGATCTGGCAGTGAAGGTCACTAATGGAATCAAGATTACTTTGGATAAGACAGCTGTAACCGTTTATCCGAAATCTACGGCTGCTGTAACAGCCTCTGTCAGCGGAAGCGGAACCATAACGGCAGATTCCGGAGATAAGAATATTGCCACGGTAGCTGTAAGTGGCAAAACGATCACCGTTACCGGTGTGAAAAAAGGAACCGCAACCATCACTGTCACATATAAGGAGGGCAGCGCGGAAGCAAAAGCCACCTTTACAGTTACGGTAGCGGGCGATGTGAATCCCAGAGAGGATACAAAAACACCGTTAAAGGATACCAGCGGCAGACAGCTGTATGTATCCATCGGTGACAACCAATACCGGGCGGCAGCGTATGCGGATTATTACACTGCCACAAAGTTTTTCCTCATGGAGGAGGCCAGATATACCGGATGGCAGACGTTAGACGGTAAGGTATATTTCTTCAAGGCAGACGGCAGCAAGGTGACCGGTGAGCAGGTCATCCAGGGTGCAAAATATAACTTCGCAAGTGACGGTTCCCTGGTAGTGGGATCAGGTACTATGGGCATTGATGTGTCCAAGTGGAACGGCAGCATTGACTGGAATGCGGTTAAGAATTCCGGAGTGAATTATGTGATCATTCGTGTGGGATACCGTGGATCATCTCAGGGAGCATTGATCGAGGATCCCAAGTTCAAGACCAATATCAAGGGAGCTACGGCAGCTGGTCTTAAGGTAGGTGTATACTTCTTCACGCAGGCAGTGGATGAGGTAGAAGCAGTACAGGAAGCATCCATGGTACTGGACCGCATCAGCGGATATAAGATTTCTTATCCGGTATTCCTGGATGTGGAAGGCAGCGGCGGAAGAGGCGATGCCATCGATTCTGCTACCAGAACCGCAGTCTGCAAGGCATTCTGCAACACGATCAAGAATGCGGGATATACTCCCGGTGTCTATGCCAACAAGACATGGCTGACATCCAAGATGGATGCAGGTGCTCTGAGCGGTTACAAGATCTGGCTGGCACAGTATGCCAAGACCCCGACCTATACCGGCAGATATGATCTGTGGCAGTACAGATCCGACGGAAAAGTCAGCGGTATCAGCGGCAAAGTCGATTTAAATATCAGCTACCTGGGATATTAAGATTTGCAATAAAGCCAAGACCGACTGCTCGCAGGCGGTTCTGGTGCTTTATTAGCAAATCAAACACACATGAGCAAGTAGGACGATAGTCCGGAATGCGAATGGGTGTCACGGATTCGAGAGCACGAAGTGCGGAGAAGCCGTGTTAATATTTACAATGAACAGTCAGTGAGACTGCTCGCAGGCAGGACGATAGCCCGTGTTGCTATCCACCCCATTTTATGGTAGAATATCACTATCTATAGCAAAATGCGCACACCTGCGCAGAACGGAGAGAAAATGAGAACTTATCTGGTAACAGGCGGTGCCGGTTTTATCGGTTCCAACTACATTCATTACATGTTCAAAAAATACGATAACGAGATCCGTATCATTAATGTGGATGCCCTGACCTATGCGGGAAACCTGGAGAATCTCAAGGATGTGGAGAAGCGTGATAATTACACTTTCGTGAAGGCAAATATCTGCGACAAGGAAGCCATCGGCAAAATTTTCGCGGAGAACGATATTGACCGCGTGGTACATTTCGCAGCCGAAAGCCATGTAGACAGAAGTATCCGTAACCCGGAGATCTTCGTACAGACCAACGTGCTGGGTACCGCAGTGATGTTAAACTGTGCCAAGGCAGCCTGGGAGCTTCCAGACGGCAGCTTCAAGGAGGGCAAAAAGTTCCTGCATGTATCTACGGATGAGGTCTACGGATCTCTTCCCGATGATGACAATGCTTTCTTCTATGAGACCACGCCTTACGATCCCCACAGTCCTTACTCCGCAAGTAAGGCAAGCTCGGACATGCTGGTGAAGGCATACATGGATACCTATCATTTCCCTGCCAATATCACCAACTGCTCCAACAATTACGGTCCTTTCCAGTTCCCCGAGAAGCTGATTCCTCTGATCATCAACAATGCCCTTCACGGCAAGAAGCTTCCGGTATACGGAGACGGCAAAAATGTCCGCGACTGGCTGTATGTAGAGGATCATGCGAAGGCCATCGACATGGTACAGGAGCAGGGAAGACTGTTCCAGACTTACAATATCGGCGGACACAACGAGAAGCAGAACATCGAGATCATCCATATTATCATCGAGACCTTACAGGAGATGCTTCCCGATTCCGATCCCCGCAAGGCACATATCAACAACGATCTGATCACTTACGTGGAAGACCGTAAGGGACATGACAGAAGATATGCCATCGCGCCGGACAAGATCAAGGCAGAGATCGGCTGGTATCCCGAGACCATGTTCAAGGAAGGCATCCGCAAGACCATCGCCTGGTACTTCGAGCATGAAGACTGGATGAACAATGTGACCAGTGGCGATTACCAGAAATACTACAATGAAATGTATGAGGAAAAGTAAAGAATATCTGCTAAATGGGAACGATGAACGTCGTTCCCATTCGGTGTGTTAAAAAACAAGTATTTTAAGGAGGTTTTTATGAAAGGAATTATACTGGCGGGAGGTTCCGGAACCAGACTTTATCCCCTGACAAAAGCAATATCCAAGCAGATCATGCCGGTGTACGATAAACCGATGATCTATTATCCCCTGTCAACCCTGATGTTGGCAGATATCAGAGAGGTGCTGATCATTTCCACCCCGAGAGATCTTCCGGTATTCAAAGAGTTATTGGGAGACGGCAGTCAGTTGGGCATGCGTCTCGAGTATGCGGTGCAGGACAAACCCCGTGGCCTCGCGGATGCTTTTATCATCGGAGCGGAATTCATCGGTAACGACAGAGTGGCACTGGTACTGGGAGATAATATTTTCTACGGGCAGAGCTTTTCGGCAGTGCTTCGTAAAGTAGCCGCCAGAGAAAAAGGCGCGACCATCTTCGGTTATTATGTGCGCGATCCCAGAGAATACGGCGTAGTGGAGTTCGATGAGAACGGCAAGGCACTTTCTATCGAGGAGAAGCCGGAGCATCCCAAGAGCAATTATGCAGTTCCCGGACTGTATTTCTATGATAACGATGTAGTGGAGATCGCGAAGAACGTAAAGCCCTCCGCAAGAGGTGAGATCGAGATCACCAGTATTAATAACGAGTACCTGAACAGAGGAACCCTGCAGGTAGAGACTCTGGGTCGTGGATTCGCATGGCTGGATACCGGCAATCACGATGCACTTCTGGATGCGGCAGATTTCGTGGCAGCGTTCCAGAAGAGACAGGGATTGTATATTTCCTGTATCGAGGAGATCGCTTTCAAACGTGGATTTATTGATAAAGAGCAGCTGCTGGCACTGGCAGAGCCGCTGCTGAAGACGAATTACGGTAAATATCTGGTAGAGGTAGCAAATGGACTCTAAGCTGCGGAAAATGGGGATCCTGGCCTCCATGGCGGTGATCCTGCTGGTGGCACTGGCGGTAATGTATGTGAACAGGGAACAACTGTCCCCCACATCCGGCCAGAACACGGAGGTGTCCGGAGCGCAGAATGCAGGTGACGGCGAAGCAGTGGATCCCGTGCCGGAAGGCACCGGGGAGACGGACACCGCGGAAGCGGATGGCAGGATCGGCAACGACCTGAAAGCTTTTTTAAAAGATAATACGTTTTTTGATCCGGATGTGAATCCAATCCTGGAGGCGGCGAAAGATAACAGCCACCGCCTGTCACTGGTGGCGACTTCCGTGGAAAAGGATCTGCGTATCCAGATCGTGGACAATGAAGGTGTACCGGTGACCGGAGAGAGTTTCTATGTCCGGGTGGACGGTCTGGGAGATTACAAGGATCTGGATCAGGACGGCGTGATCTACATTGCTGATCTGGATTCCGGCGATTATTATATGGAACTGTTACCCATCGAAGGATATAAAGTTCCCATCACCGAGACCAAAGTGCATGTAAAAGAAAAAGTGGAATACCTGGCCATTGATGATATTTCTCTGTTGATCAAGACAGAGGATGAAGTCGATGCGGATGCCGAGGACAGTGCTGTGGCAGGAGCTTTGGCAGATGCGGACAAGACCGAGATCCAAAAGCTGCAGACTACATCCGGCAATGCGAAGGTCGGCATCGATGTGTCCAAGTGGAACGGCACTATCGACTGGGATAAGGTGAAAAATGCCGGAGTACAGTTTGCCATCGTTCGTGCGGGCTACCGCGGTTCGGTTACGGGAAGTCTGGTGGAGGATCCACAGTTTGTCGCCAACATGAAAGGTGCAACAGCCGCTGGGATTCCGGTGGGTGTGTACTTTTTTACCCAGGCTACAGATGAGAAAGAGGCGGTGGAAGAGGCTTCTGCCGTGCTGGAGCTGATCCGTGATTTCCAACTGACCTATCCTGTATTTATTGATACGGAGGGTGCCGGAGGAAACGGCCGGGCGGACGGACTGGATGCGGAGACCAGAACCCTGGTATGTGAGGCTTTTTGCCGGACGGTAGAAAATGCCGGATATACAGCAGGCGTCTATGCCAGTCGCAACTGGTACAACAATAATCTGCAGACCGCCAGACTGGAGAACTATCATATCTGGCTTGCGGAGTACCGTAGTGTGCCGTTATATCAGGGATATTACAAGACCTGGCAGTATACCTCCAAGGGAAAAGTGGACGGTATCGAAGGCAGAGTCGATATGAATATCACCTATGAATGAAAATAATAAAGAGTGAGGATGAAATAAATGGGCAAGATAACAGTAGAAACATGTGAAATCGAAGGATTGAAGATCATTACCCCCACGGTGTTCGGTGATGCCAGAGGGTATTTCATGGAGACTTATAATTACAATGATCTTAAAGCAGCGGGAATCCCGGAAGTGTTTGTACAGGATAATCAGTCTGCTTCTAAAAAAGGAGTTCTCAGAGGACTTCATTTTCAGAAGCATTTTCCGCAGGACAAGCTGGTACGTGTGATCCGCGGAGAAGTCTATGATGTGGCTGTGGATCTGCGGGAAGGCTCCAAAACTTTCGGGCAGTGGTATGGTGTACTTTTGTCTGAGGAGAACAAGAAGCAGTTCTTTATTCCGAAAAATTTCGCGCATGGATTTCTGGTACTGTCCGATTACGCAGAGTTCTGCTACAAATGTACCGATTTTTATCATCCGGATGATGAGGGCGGTATTGCATATAACACGCCGGATATCGGTGTGGAATGGCCCATCCCCGAAGGTATGGAACTGATATTATCCGAGAAGGATACCAAGTGGGGCACTCTGGAACAGTACATGAAGGAAAAAGAGCATGAAAAAAAGTGTGAAAATCAGTAAGAAAACAGGTATTGCCCTGTTCGTGACAGCGGCAGTGATCATGGCTCTGCTCATCGTGTTCCATAAGAATCCGGGACCTGCTGTGGATCAAAGCCAGGAGCTGGCGAAAAAGATCATCTCCTGCGTTGTCATTGCGGCGGCATGTTTTGCGTTTATCCACTGGTACGATAAATTTACCGGACTGCCGGTAGAGTTATTCCAGAATAGACATCTGATCTGGAAGCTGGCGAAAAACGATTTTAAAAAGAGATATGCGGGTTCTTACCTGGGCGCGGTCTGGGCGATGGCACAGCCGGTGGTAACCGTGGCGATGTATTACATCGTCTTCGACAAGATCATGGGAAATACCAGCACACCCCTGCGGGAGGGCGTGGAAGTGCCTTTTGTACTTTTCCTGACAGCGGGACTGGTGCCCTGGTTCTACTTCAGTGAGGCACTGAACAACGGCACCAATGCACTCTTAGAGTACAACTATCTGGTGAAAAAAGTAGTATTTAAGATCAGCATCCTGCCGATCATCAAGATTATTGCGGCTACTTTTATCCATGTATTTTTCGTGTGTCTCCTGTTGATCGTAGCGGCTATTTACGGCTATTACCCCACAATCTACACTATACAGATCATTTATTACAGTTTTTGCCTGTTTATATTTGTGCTGGCACTCAGCTACACCACGTGTGCGGTAGTGGTGTTTTTCCGGGATCTGTCCCAGATCATCAGCATCGGATTGCAGATCGGCATGTGGGCCACTCCGATCTTATGGAATCTGGACGCGCTGTCTCCGGAGTGGATCATGATCCTGAAGCTGAATCCGCTGGTCTATATCGTGAATGGCTACCGCAGTGCGATCTACGAGAAAGAATGGTTTTTCCGGGATTTCTTCTCCACGATGTATTTCTGGATCGTGACGGTGGTATTGTTCGGACTGGGTGCTGTGATCTTTAAGAGACTGAAAGTGCATTTCGCAGATGTGCTATAGTACGATGGATTGTTACAATTCCGAGAGCTCAAGGAACGGGGTACTGCATTACGGAACTGTTGTGGGGGAAACAGAAAGGGTGAAAGTAATTGAAGGGTGCTCTTGAAAAGTTAAGAAAAATATTGTTATGGAAGCCTGGCAGGGTACTGCTGGCAGTGGGCTGTTGCGGACTGCTGTTGTTAGCACTGATCCCACTGTTTCGACTGACGATTTATGCGGTTCCTTATTATGACGACTATAACTTTGGAAGATTTGCCAGAGCTGCCATAGAGCAGGAGCAGTCGAAATGGGCGGCAATCTCCGGTGCACTGGATTGTTCCAGAACCCAGTGGTATGCATGGCAGGGAACGTATTCTTCTATTTTTTTCATGACACTGATGCCGGCTGTCTGGGGAGAGCAGTATTATTTCTTAGGACCGGTGTTCATTCTGTTACTGCTTTTGGCGGGAAGCATGGTGTTTACCCACGTGATCCTGCGGAAAGTCTTCCGAATGGAGAAATGGAGCAGCCTGGCAATTCAGGCAGTGATCACTATAGCGGAATTTATGTTTATCTATTCCGCGCAGAGCGGCTTCTACTGGTATAACGGCGGGATCCACTATGTGGGAATGCATGGTTTCGGACTTTTGTTTTTGTCTGTGGCCATCTGCCTGGAGAGAGCAGAGGGCAGAACCGCGAAAGGTCTGTTATTCACTGCATCGGTTCTGCTTGCCATGATTACGGCGGGAAGCAATTTCGTCACGGCATTGCAGGGATTATTGTGTCTTCTGACCATCCTTCTGGTCAGCGTGGTAGTGGAACGGCGCAGGACGGGGCTGTGGCTGCTGCCGTCTACACTGGTGTATATCATAGGCTTCGGCCTGAATGTGGCGGCTCCGGGAAATTCCGTACGTGCCCGCAGCTATGTGGGCTGGGGTTACGGACCGCTGGAGTCCATCGGCAGATCATTTTTGGAAGCCGTGAAACACATTCCGGAATATACCGGACCGGTGGTTCTGATGGTGATGTTATTGTTGGTACCTATGATCTGGCAGGCAGTGAAAAGCACGGATTACCGTTTTCGTTATCCGGGGATCGTACTCGCCTTGTCCTTCTGTCTGTATGCGACCGGCTATACACCGAGCCTGTATTCCCTGGGACATGCGGGACTGTCCAGAACGTTGAATGCAGTAAAAATCACCTATCTGCTGCTTTTATTTCTGAATGAGATCTACTGGATCGGGTGGCTGCGACAGTTACTGGAGAAAAGAGCGGAGCAGACAACCGGGCAATTGACGATACAGAAGTGGGCCATACGAAACGGCGCAGCAGCCTGGTGGTTTTATGTGCTGATCGGTGTGGCATGTCTTGTGATCTTCCGGGCATCATCCAATCAGGCGGGACATTATTCGTCCTACGGAGCCTATTATTATGTGCACACCGGGGAGGCTTATAATTTTCATCAGGAATATCTGGAGCGGGTGGCAATTCTGTCCGGACCGGAAAAAGATGTGCAGCTGCCGGACTATCAGTTCCGCCCATGGTTTTTGTGCATGGGAGAAATCTCCGAGGATGCGGACAATGAGGCCAACCGTTCTCTGGCCATGTGGTACCATAAAGACAGTGTAACACTGAAAGAAAAGGATTAAGACATTATGCAGGATAAGAGAAAACTGGCGATCGAGGTCGATAATGTCCAGAAAATCTATAAATTATATGATAAACCTTCGGACCGTCTGAAGGAAGCTTTCGGATTCGGTAAAAAGACCAAACATAAGCTCCACTATGCCCTGAAAGGCGTGAGTATGAAGATCTATCAGGGGGAAACCGTGGGAATCATCGGTACCAACGGTTCCGGTAAGTCCACCATCCTGAAGATCATCACCGGAGTATTGAATCCGACTTCCGGACGGGTGCTGGTCAACGGGCGTATCTCCGCTCTGCTGGAGCTGGGTGCCGGCTTCAATATGGAATACAACGGTATCGAGAATGTCTATCTGAATGGTACCATGATGGGATTTTCCGAAAAAGAGATCGAGGCAAAGCTGCCGGAGATCTTAAGCTTTGCGGATATCGGAGATTATGTCTATCAGCCGGTAAAGACCTATTCCAGCGGTATGTTCGTTCGTCTGGCGTTTGCCGTGGCGATCAATATCGAGCCGGAGATCCTGATCGTAGATGAGGCTCTGAGCGTCGGTGATGTATTTTTCCAGGCAAAATGTTATCATAAATTCGAAGAATTCAAGAAAATGGGCAAGACGATCGTCTTCGTCAGTCACGATCTGAGCAGTATCAGTAAATATTGCGACCGCGTCTATCTGCTGAACCAGGGAAATATTCTGGGAGAAGGCAGCCCCAAGGCCATGATCGATACTTATAAACGGGTACTGGTGGGACAGTACGATGAATCCGAAAATGCCGGTGAGGAATCGGAGAATCTCTTAGATGATGAAGATCTGCAGAGAGCCGCTGCGAAAAAGGCGGATGGCGCAGCCAAAGATGCTGCTGAGGCTTCCGCGGAGGCGAAGGGACAGAATCCCAATGCCCTGGAATACGGTACAAAGCAGGCACAGATCGAAGAATTTTACATTACGGATGACAGGGGTGTGCCTACCAATGCCATTCTGAAGGGGACAATGTTTACCATCCATATGAAGGTCCGGTTTATGGATCCTATACCGGCACCGATTTTTGCATTTTCCGTGAAAAATGTCATCGGTGTGGAGATCACCGGTACCAATACCATGATCGAGAAGGCGTTCTTAGACAGTGTGGAACCAGGTGATGTGAAAAATGTGACTTTTACACAGAAGATGAATCTGCAGGGCGGAGAATATCTGCTGTCTCTGGGAGTGACGGGGTACAATCAGGATACCTTTGAGGTCTATCACAGACTGTATGATGCCCTGAATATTACAGTAGTATCCGATAAAAACACCGTAGGCTATTATGACATGGATTCCAACACGAAAGTGTGGGATGCGGAGGAGAAATAAAGAATGACAGAGACCATCGGCAAAGTAACACTGAATCTGGATAAGTATCCCGGAGAGGATTATTATTGTGACGGCAGTGTGGAAGACGAGATTCTGGAGATTGTAAAAAAATACAGTACCGTGGAATATGACCGGATCATCGCAGAGAGAAAAAGCTGGCCGATCCTGTATCATCTGTCGGCTCTGCGGGAAAATATCGTGGATTTTCTTCCAATCAAAAAGACGGACAAAGTGCTGGAAGTAGGCAGCGGCTGCGGAGCCATTACAGGAGCCCTTTCCCGGAAAGCCGGATCGGTGACCTGCGTGGATCTCTCAAAAAAGCGCAGTCTGATCAATGCGTACCGGCACAGTGAAAGTGAAAATGTGACGATCCACATAGGCAATTTTACGGATGTGGAACCGGATCTGCCCGCAGATTATGACTATATCTGCCTCATTGGTGTCTTCGAGTACGGTCAGGCTTACATAGGCGGCAGCACACCTTATGAAGATTTTCTGAAAATTCTGCAAAAGCATCTGGCACCGGGTGGACGAATCGTTATCGCTATTGAGAACAAATACGGGCTGAAATATTTTGCGGGCTGCAAGGAAGATCACCTGGGAGACTGGTTTTCCGGAATTGAAAATTATCCGAACGGCGGCGTCGTGCGTACTTTTTCCCGGAAAAAACTGGAGAAGATCTTCGATGCCTGCGGTGTGGGAGAACGCAGTTTTTATTATCCGTATCCCGATTATAAATTCATGACCACGGTCTATTCGGATGCATATCTGCCGGGCCGGGGAGAACTGTCCAATAATCTGCGGAATTTCGACCGTGACAGAATGTTGTTATTCGATGAAAAAAGTGCTTTTGACGGAATCGTGGAAGAGGGGCTTTTTTCTGTATTTTCCAATTCTTATCTGGCAGTGATCGGTAAGCCTCTGGACCTGAAATATGTCAGATATTCCAACGACCGTGCGGAAAGCTTCCGCATCCGTACGGAGATCCTGCGGGATGACCGGGGGAATCGGATCGTGCGGAAATATCCGCTGACCAAAGAAGCCGAGGCGCATGTGCGCCATATGATGGAAGCGTATGAAAAATTAAAAGGACGTTATGCCGGAAGCCGGCTGGACGTTAATGTCTGTCATCCGGGAGAAGAGGACGGCATCCCTTATGCGGAATTTGAATTCGTATCGGGCAGACCGTTGTCGGAACTGATGGATGAATGTCTGGACAGACAGGATATCGAAGGATTCCACAGCCTGTTTGCGGAGTATCTGGAGAGGGTAGGATTCGGGGAAGAAGTTCCGGTAGCGGATTTTGACCTGATCTTTGCCAATATTCTGGTGGACGGGGATCACTGGACACTGATCGATTACGAGTGGACCTTTGACCGTGTCATAGATACGAAAGCACTGGCGTTCCGGGCAATTTACTGTTATGTTCTGGAGAATGAAAGACGCAATGCGTTGGAACTGGACCGGATCTTAGATCGTCTGGACATCACGGAAAATGAGGCAAGACAGTACAGAGAGCAGGAGCGGGAATTCCAGAAATATGTCACCGGACAGAAATTGTCCATGGGTGAGATCCGGAATCTCTTAGGCGGCGAAATCTATAAACCCACCGAATGGATCGGGCGTTTCCGTCAGTCGGAAGGAGAACTGCGGGTACAGATCTATGAAGACAAGGGACAGGGATTTTCCGAAGAAAATTCTTATTTTCCGGAAAATGTCTATGTTGCGGAAAAAGAGGCAGAGTTTACCGTGAAATTCGACGGTAACGTACATTATCTGCGGCTGGATCCGGCAATGTGTTCCTGCATCTGTAAGATTCGGGAACTGTCCATGAACGGACAGCCGGTTCCTCTGCAGGATAAGAAAGTGTTCACTACCAACGGAAAAATCCTGAAATCCGAAGAGGGAGCGGACCATCCCAGCGTGATATTTGCCACGGAGGATCCTAATATGACGATCCGGGCAGATGTGCTGAACCGGCAGGCGGAGAATACGTTGTCTGTGAAAATGGAGATCGTACAGATCCCTCAGGCAATGGCAAAAGATATGATGGGAGTGGAGAAGAAGGGAGCGGCAGCTTGGGTATTCGGACAGCGGTGAAGCAGGTGCTGATCGCACAGCAGGATAAAAAATACGAAAAAGAACTGGCGCAGCTTAAGGTCACCTATGAACAGTGGGCAGCGGAGCAGGACCGGGAAAGCGCCGAACCCCGGGAAATTGCGGGACTTGTGGAATTCATCATTTTCCGACAGGCGGCGGGACGGCTGGCAGATAATGCGACAGAGCGGATCAACGCTTATTTTGCAAAGCATCCGGAAGCAGAAATCGTCTACGGTGATGAAGACCTGATGAATGAGAGGGGAGAGCGTTGCATTCCCTGGTACAAACCCTGTTGGTCACCGGATCTGTACAGAGCCTTTTTCTATGTGGGAAGTGTCGTTGCGGTACGGAGCAGTCTGCTGCAGAGAATGGGAGAAAATCCGGTCGTGACAGAGAACGAGAGCACCGGAAAGGAAATTCTTTTTACAGATGCCGGAGAGATCCGTCCGCTGATGGATCGCCTGTTTTTGGGAGCCGGAGGGTTCGAGAGAGATTGTCATTCCATCGGTCATATGGAAACCGTGTTGTTCCATGGAACTTTTTCTGCAGACGGAATAGGAATCCAGGGACCGGATGCACGTGCAGACCGGGACAGCCGGGAGTGCACTCCCTGGGAAAATTACCAACTGACGAAGGAGTCACCGCAGCTGGCGGTGGAACTGGCCTCCAGGGCGGCGGAAGGTGCCAAAGAGTTATTCGCAGGAGAGCTTAAAGTCTCGGTGATCATTCCCTCCAAAGATAATCCGGAGGTACTGGAGAAGTGCCTGCATTCCCTGACGAGAAGGTCTGAGGGCAGGATCCCTGTTGAAATTTTGTTGGTGGATAACGGAAGCAGTGCGGAAAATAAGCAAAAAACGGAAGAACTGATCGGACGGATCCGGGAAAGCGGTGTCCCTGTCCGTTATATTTATGAACCGGCGGAATTTAATTTTTCAGCGATGTGCAACCGGGGAGCTGAACTGGCGGAAGGAAAGTTTTTGCTGTTTTTAAATGATGATATAGAAGTGTGCGGCAATGACTGGCTGGACAAAATGGTGATCCGCGCCATGCAGCCTTATGTGGGAAGCGTGGGCCTAAAGCTGTATTATCCGGATTCCGTGAAAATACAACACGACGGTATTGTCAATCTGCCGGTGGGACCGGTGCATAAGCTCCAGTTCATGGAAGACGATAAGTCTTATTATTTTGGCAGAAATCGCTTTGATCTGAATTGCGTGGCAGTGACGGGTGCCTGTCTGCTGATAAGGACAGAGGTATTCCGGGAGACGGGTGGATTCCGGGAGGCACTGCGGGTGGCCTATAATGATGTGGATCTGGGATTTTGTCTGGTGGAAATGGGATATTACAATGTGGTGCTGAATGACTGTTTTGCATATCATCATGAATCCCTGAGCCGCGGAAGCGACGAAAGTCCCGAGAAAATGCGACGCCTGACGGAAGAGAGAGAACTGCTTTACCAGATGCATCCTCAGTTCCGCGGAGTGGATCCTTTTTATCCTATGGGACTGAACCGGGAAGGACTGGACAGCCGTGTGGTTCCGGCATATCTTACAGACCGGAATATTTTACAGGAGCCGGCATGGAGATGTGAGAGCTGGCAGGAGCTTCTGGAAAATGCAAGACAGGATGACTGCCTGATGGCACGGGTGGAGACTGCAGGGCCGGAGCGGATCCAGGGATACAGTGTGATCCTGGGAGATGATAACGCATGTTATGATAAACTATTAGTATTGCTTCCCGAAGATACGCAGGGACAGCGGGAGGCGGACCGGAAGGTATGGTCCATGAAGATTTTACCTGCATATCGGCAGGAACTGGAGGAGAATCTTCCGGACCAGAAAAATGTGGCGCTGGGAGGTTTCTGTGTGAAACGGAAAACAGGGCAGCTGCCTCCGGGAAATTATGGAATCGCCGTTCTTGCGGTCCATCGGATCAGTAAGCTGAAACTGTGGAATACAACGGGAAAATATTTGACGGAGGAAAAACATGTCTGAGATCAATTATCAAGAAGCCTACGAGAGGGAGCACGAAAAATGTGCAGATCTGGCAGACAAGATCGTAGTGCTGGAATCGGAAAAAGAGGACCTGCAGTTCAAACTGGACCGGATCAAAAAGAATAAATTCTGGAAAGCCACGGGTCCGGCGAGAAGTCTGATCCATTTCGCACAGAGACAGAGGGATCGCTTGTCCCATTGTGGCGGACCGAAGGATATCCTGCGTAAGATCCGCAACAAGAGTCGCCAGAAGAGCCTGATGGAGTCCTACGGAACCGGAAGCTTTCCTGATGCGGAGCAGCGGAAAAAGGAAGAAGAGACGATATTCCCTTATATGCCGAAGATCAGCATTCTGGTTCCGCTGTGGAACAATAAAAGGGAATTCCAGATCCAGATGCTGGACTGCGTCATGAATCAGACGTATCCCAACTGGGAACTGTGTCTGGCGGACGGTTCCGACGCGGAGCACTCCTATATCGAGGAACTCTGCAGGGAGTACGCGGCGAAGGCGAATGGTCGTATCGTCTATAAGCACCTGGATCATAACGGCGGTATCTCCTATAACACCAACGAATGTTACAAGCTGGCTACCGGAGATTATATCGGTCTGTTTGACCAGGATGATATTTTGCATCCTTCCGTACTGTATGCGTATGTGAAGGAGATCAATGAGCGGGGTGCGGATTATCTCTATTGTGATGAGACCACGTTCAAGGAAAATGATATTAATAAAATGCTGACCATGCATTTTAAGCCGGACTATGCACCGGACAATCTGCGGGCGAATAATTATATCTGCCATTTCAGCGTTTTTTCCCGAAAACTGTTAGAGGGAGAGGAACTGTTCCGCACCGCATTTGACGGTGCCCAGGATCACGATATGATCCTGCGTCTGACCGACAGAGCGGAAAAGATCGTTCATGTTCCCAGACTGATGTACTACTGGAGAAGCCATGAGGGCAGTACCGCAGCCAGCATTGACGCGAAGCCTTATGCCATTGAGGCGGCAAAGGGAGCTGTGGCAGATCATCTGAAAAAGCATGGTTTCAAGCATTTTCAGATCACCAGTACCAGAGCCTGCGCCACGATCTTCCGAATCCGGTATCAGATCCTGGGAGATCCGAAGATCTCCATCGTGATCGCCAATAAGGATCACGTTGAGGATCTGAAGCGTTGTATTACCTCGATCCAAAAGAACAGCACCTGGAGCAATTACGAGATCATTGTCGTGGAAAATAACAGTACCACACCGGAGATCAAGGACTATTATTCCCAACTGCTGGGATTGTCCGGCGATGATTCTTATGAAGAAAGATGCAAGCTGCATACAGTCTGCGGCCATGACGGCGGTATCCTGCACAGCGGGGACGGACGGATTTCCATTGTGACATATCATGGTGACTTTAATTATTCTGCGGTCAATGATCTGGGAGCGTCTTATGCTTCCGGGGAGTATATTTTACTGCTGAACAATGATACGGAGGTTATCACAGCCAACTGGATGGAAGAGATGCTGATGTATGCCCAGAGAGAGGATGTGGGTGCCGTAGGCGCCAAACTGTATTATGCGGACAAGACGATCCAGCATGCCGGCGTGGTCATCGGACTGGGAGCACACCGCACGGCAGGACATACCCATTATCGCATCCCGGTACAGAACTTAGGCTACATGGGACGTCTGTGTTATACCCAGAACGTTACAGCGGTGACCGGTGCCTGTCTGTTGGTGAAAAAGAGCCTGTATGAGCAGGTGGGCGGTCTGGATGAGAGCTTTGTGATCTCCTTAAATGATGTGGATTTCTGTCTGAAATTACGTAAACTGGGACTTCTGAATGTGTGGACTCCTTTTGCGGAGCTGTATCATTACGAATCCATCTCCAGAGGACTGGACGATAAGGGAGAAAAGGCAGAGCGCTACAACAGAGAATCCGAGCATTTCCGTGAAAAATGGAAGGCTGAACTGGAGGCGGGAGATCCCTATTACAATCCGAATTTCTCTCTGGATCGCAGCGATTATGCACTGAAGGATCCGGCAGTTAGCGGACGTTAAATAATTCTTTTCAGTAGAGGGAATCTATGGTAAAATATCACCGGAGAGCGTTTACTGAAGATATTGAAAGATAGCGATAAAACAGGAGGATAGGAAAATGAGTTATATGGACGAACTGAATTTCTGGTTAAAAGATGATTATTTTGACCAGAAGACCAAGGAGGAACTTCTGGCAATCCGCAATAATGAAGCAGAAGTGGAAGATCGTTTTTACAAGGAACTGGAATTCGGTACCGGCGGCTTACGTGGTGTGATCGGTGCAGGAACCAACCGTATGAACGTATATACCGTTCGTAAGGCAACTCAGGGTCTTGCCAATTATATTATCAAGCGCGGTACACAGAGTAAGGGTGTGGCAATCGCATTCGACTCCCGCCGCATGTCTCCCGAGTTTTCCGATGAGGCAGCAAGATGTCTGGCAGCCAACGGCATCAAGGCATACATTTTTGAATCTTTAAGACCTACCCCGGAGCTGTCCTTTGCCCTTCGGACGTTAGGATGTACTGCAGGTATTGTAGTTACCGCCAGCCACAACCCTCCTGAGTACAATGGCTATAAGGTATACTGGGAGGACGGCGCACAGGTAACCGCTCCTATCGATAAGGACATCATTACCGAAGTACAGTCCATCAAGGATTATCATACCGTGAAGACCATGAGCAGAGAGGATGCTGTGGCAGCAGGACTCTATGAAGTGATCGGCAAAGAGATCGATGACAAGTACATGGCAGAGCTGAAGAAGCAGATCATTCATCCTGATGTGATCAAGGAAATGGCAGATGACATCAAGATCGTATATACTCCGTTATGCGGTACCGGTAACAAGCCGGTAAGACGTATCCTGTCTGAGCTGGGATTCAAGCATGTCTATGTGGTTCCCGAGCAGGAGAATCCGGACCCGAACTTTACCACATTGGATTACCCGAATCCCGAGGATCCCAAGGCATTTACCTATGCGCTTCGTCTGGCGAAGGAGAAGGATGCGGATATCGTTCTGGCAACCGATCCCGATGCAGACCGTCTGGGTGTGTATGCAAAAGATACCAAGACCGGCGAGTATGTGGCATTTACCGGTAATATGTCCGGCATGCTGATCGCAGAATATATCTTAAGAGAGAAGACGGCGACCGGTACCATGCCCGAGAATCCCGCACTGGTAACTACTATCGTTACCACCAACATGACCAAACCTATTACGCAGGCTTACGGCGTAAAGCTGATCGAGGTACTGACCGGCTTCAAGTTCATTGGCGAGCAGATCAAGCTCTTCGAGCAGACCGGCAGCAACAACTACGTATTTGGTCTGGAAGAGAGCTACGGCTGCCTGGCAGGTACCCACGCAAGAGATAAGGATGCGATCGTAGCAGTGATGTGTCTGTGCGAGGTGGCAGCTTATTGCAAGAAGCACAACATGACTCTGTGGGATATGATGGTATCCATGTATGAGAAGTACGGTTACTTCAAGGAGACCCAGTATACCATCACCATGAAGGGTATCGATGGCGCAAGACAGATCGCCGAGATCATGGAGAAGCTTCGTAAGAATCCTCCTAAGGCATTCGGAGATCTGAAGGTAGAGAAGTTCCGTGATTACCAGAACGATGTTATCATCGACATGGAGACCGGAGAGAAGACCACCACAGGACTTCCCAAGTCCAATGTTCTGTACTTCGAGCTTCCTGACAATGCATGGTGCTGTGCACGTCCTTCCGGAACCGAGCCCAAGATCAAGTTCTACATGGGTGTCAAGGGAACCAGCTTAGAGGATGCACAGGCTAAGGTAGAGAAGCTGACCGAGGATGTAAAGGCAGTACTGTAAGGCAGTGCTCCATAAATCATATTAGTTTTCAAAAGAGCGAATCGCCCGTGCAGGGCGGTTTGCTCTTTTATGAAAAGCTGGAGGTATCTGTGGCAAAGCTAAACAAGGCAAACCTTAAGAAAACTCTATATTATCTGCAACGTAACGGCCTGAGGGAAACCTGGATCTCTGTGAGGGAGCGCCTGACAGAGACAGACCGCTATTTTTTTGTGCCCTGTTCGGAAGCAGAGCTGGTAAGGCAGAGTGATAGAAAATGGGAGAAGCCGATTACGTTCAGTATTGTGGTACCCTTATATCGAACGCCGGAAGCATATCTGAACAGAATGATAACAAGTGTTATGCAACAGAGCTATCCCCATTGGGAACTGATCCTGGCAGATGCCACGGAGGATCACAGTGTTGAGGAGGTACTGAAGCAGCAGGGATTCCTGAAGGAGCAGCCGACGGATGGCGAGACAGAACCTGTCGCAGCAGATCCCAGGCTCCACTATGTGCATCTGAAAGAAAATGCGGGAATCGCTGCTAATACCAATCAGGCGCTTCCCTATGCGAAGGGAGAGTATATCGGTCTGCTGGATCATGATGATGTATTGACACCGGATGCGTTGTACGAAATGGCTGATGCGATCATCAAAGCATATGACAGAGGTGTCAAAGTCGCCTTCGCTTATTCGGATGAGGATAAGTGCGATGGAGAAGAGACCAGATACTATGAGCCCAATTATAAAGAGGAATTTAATTACGATTTAATTCTCAGCAATAACTATATCTGTCATTTTCTGGTAATGGAGAGTAAATTGCTGAAAAGCCTGCAATTCCGTCCGGAATTTGACGGTGCCCAGGACTATGATCTGGTACTGCGCTGTGTAGCGGAAGTGCTGACAGAGGGAGGGCAGACTGCGGAGAAGAGAATACTCCATATTCCGAAGGTGTTGTATCACTGGAGATGTCATGAGGCATCCACAGCAGCCAATCCAAACAGCAAAAAATATGCGTATGATGCGGGGATGAGAGCATTGCAGGATCATGCGGACCGCCGTCATATCCCGGCCACCGCGACAGAGACCAGACATGTGGGATTTTATCGGTTAAAATATAAAGAAGTATGGGAAGCCAGGCCGGATGTGACAGCTGTAGGCGGCAGAGTATTGTCCGGGAAGAATGGCAAGATCATCGGCGGCAGAATGACGGCAGCCGGAACTGTATTTTATGAAGGACTGCCGAAGGGATTCGGCGGATATCTGCACCGCGCGGAGCTGTCCCAGGATGCGGAAGCGCTGGATCTTCGCTGTATCCGTATCCGACCCGAATGCAGGGAAGTGTTTGAAAAAATCGTGGGAGTTCCGTATACCGAGATTCGGAGACTACCGAAAGAGCAGCCGATATTTAATATTACTACGCTGCCGGAGGGTGCGGATATCCGAACCTTAAGTCTGCAGTTGTCCGAAGCGTTACGGCAAAGAGGAAGATTACTCTATCTGCCGGAATATCCGGAGGAGTTTAAACCATTATGAGTGAAATAACGGTTGTTATACCAAATTACAACGGAATGAAATATCTGGCAGAGTGCATGACTTCTCTGTGCAGAGAGCAGCAAAATGCCCCCGGATATGAAGTGCTGATCATCGATAATGCTTCCGTGGACGGCAGCGTGGAATATCTGCAAAAGGAATGGTGTGGGGAAGGTGTGCGCCTGATATCTTTACCGGAAAACACCGGATTCTGTCATGCAGTGAATCTGGGGATACGGGAAGCGAAGACACCATATGTGATCCTTCTGAACAATGATACAAAGGCAGAAGCCGGTTTTGTAAGAGGCTTATATGATGCTATCCGCGAAAATGAAAAGATATTTTCCGTCAGTGCGAAGATGCTGATGTGGGACAGACCGGAGCTCATCGATGATGCTGGAGACCGTTACTGCGTGCTGGGATGGGCCTATTCCCGGGGGAAGGGACAACCGGCGGCGGATTATGATAAGTCTGTCCAGGTGTTTTCCGCCTGTGGCGGTGCCGCAATCTACAGACGATCCGTATTTGAAGAGATCGGTTATTTTGATGAAGAACATTTTGCCTACCTGGAAGATCTGGATATCGGCTACCGTGCCCGGATCTACGGCTATGAGAACCGGTATGAACCGAAGGCGGCTGTGCTGCATTATGGCAGTGCTTCCACGGGATCCAGATACAATCCCCGGAAAACGTTACTTGCGTCTGCCAACAGTATTTATGTGATCGGCAAGAATATGCCGCTTTTGCAGTGTATTCTGAACCTGCCGTTTTTTTTGCTTGGATTTGGCATAAAGTTTTTGTTTTTTTGTAAGAAAAGAATGGGAAAACTATATCTGAAGGGACTGGCAGCGGGCCTGAGAAGATCGGTGGGAACCACGGGAAGACAGCACAAAGTTCCCTTCCGGTGGCATCATCTGGGGAATTATGTGAAGATCCAGTGGCAGCTGTATTTTAATGTGTTTCGAATTCTTATGAAATCTTAAGAAATGGCTTCATAAATTCTTAAGTTGAGAAAAAAACATCGTTATTGTAGAATGAAATCGTTAAAAAGAAGCTTTTCAGACTTACAGATTGGGTGACCCATATGATAAAAGACAACCAGAAAGTCTTTAACAGGCTTCTTGTGATAATGGATGCGCTGATCACAGCCATATCCTTTGTCCTTGCCTATTATATCAAATTTTATATATTGAACGACGGTCCCGGAATCGGTGTCCTGCCTGTGCAGGAGTATTATAAGCTGCTTCCTTTTATTGTGCCCGGTTATATGTTCCTATATTACCGGTGCAGCGTGTATTCCCCGAAGCGAACCGTCCGCCGCAGACATGAGATTTACAGCATTCTGCAGGCAAATACCATCGGCCTGGCGGCATTGATCATTATACTGTATATGATCATCCGTGAGATCAACTTTTCGCGATCCGTCATGGCAATTTTTTATGTGCTGAATGTATTTCTGACTTCGGTATCCCGCATCATAATGAGAAAAGCGTTGCGGACACTCCGGAAAAGGGGATACAATCTGAAGCATATTTTGCTGGTGGGATATTCCAGAGCGGCAGAAGAGTATATTGACAGAATCTTAAGCAATCCCCAGTGGGGATATGTTGTATGCGGTATTCTGGATGAACACATTCCGGGAGGGACTACCTATAAGGGAGTGAAAGTCCTGGGAACGTTGGGGAATCTGGAGTATATTCTTCCGGAGAACAAGCTGGACGAGATCGCGATCACGCTTTCTCTGAAAGATTATGATTATCTGGAAGGTGTTGTGGATATCTGTGAGAAATCCGGCGTGCATACGAAATTCATCCCCGACTACAGCAGTCTGATCCCCAGCAGACCTTACACGGAGGATCTCATGGGACTTCCGGTGATCAATATTCGGTATGTGCCGCTGACCAACACCGGAAATATGATGATCAAGAGAGCCATGGATATTGTCGGCTCCCTGTTCGGCATCATCATTACGTCACCGATCATGCTGTTGTCGGCAATTCTGGTAAAATGTTCCAGTCCGGGACCTGTGATCTTCAAGCAGGAACGGGTAGGACTTCATAATAAATCATTTTATATGTACAAATTCCGCAGTATGGCAATGCAGACTGCAGCGGAGGAGAAAAAGGGCTGGACGGTGCGAAACGATCCCAGAGTCACCGGAATCGGCAAGATCTTAAGACGAACCAGCATTGATGAACTTCCGCAGCTGTTCAACATCCTGAAAGGAGATATGAGCCTGGTGGGACCGAGACCGGAGCGCCCTCAGTTCGTGGAAAAGTTCAAGGAAGAGATCCCGAGATATATGGTAAAACATCAGGTGAGGCCGGGCCTCACGGGATGGGCACAGGTCAACGGTCTGCGTGGTGATTCTTCCATCAAGAAGCGGATCGAGTATGATATTTATTACATTGAGAACTGGACCCTCGGGTTTGACATTAAGATCATTCTTATGACATTTTTTACAGGATTTATCAATAAAAATGCTTATTAACACAAGGAGAAGACAAGATGGCAACAAATTCTAACTACAATGGCGGCAATGGTCAGAGACCAGCCGGAAGCGGAAGAAGACCTTCCGGAAATGGACAGAGACCTGTGGGACAGAGACCTGCGGGACAGCGACCTGCCGGCAACGGACAGAGGACAACATCCGGCAACGGACAGAAGAGAGTATCTGCCAAGCAGCGTGCTGCCAAGAAGAGAAGAAAGGTTATCATCTTCGGTGTAGAGATCGCGGTTATCCTGATCATGGTAGCAGTACTGTATCTGGTAATGACCCACACAAATAATGAAGGCCCCAAGGTAACGGTATTAGAGACGGAGGAACTCCGGATTCCGGAAGAAGTACAACAGGACGAAGCAATGAAAGGTTATATGAACATTGCACTGTTCGGTGTGGATGCAACGAAGGACAGCCAGCTGTACAAGGGCAGCCGAAGCGACAGTATTATGATCGCCAGCATCAATATGGATACCGGCGATATCAAACTGGTCAGTGTATATCGTGATACGTATCTGAACATCGGCACGGACTCCTATCAGAAGTGTAACGCGGCTTATTCCTATGGCGGAGCGGAGCAGGCAGTTAAGATGTTAAACATGAATCTGGATATGGATATTACGAACTTTGTAACCGTAGGCTATAAGGGACTGAGTGAAGTGATTGACGGTCTGGGCGGTGTCTATATCGATGTGGACTCCGAGGAGATCAAGCATATCAATAACTACCAGATCGGTATTGCAGAGGTCTTAAAATGTGACTACACACCGGTAACAGAGACCGGAGTACAGCTGCTAAACGGTCTGCAGGCGACGGCTTACTGCCGTATCCGTTATACCGCAGGTAATGATTTCAAGCGTGCCGCACGTCAGCGTGAAGTGATCCAGGCGATTGAAGATCAGGCGAAGAAGGCCGATTACGATACTCTGTCCAAGGTATTTAACAGTGCCATCGATGATGTTTACACCAGCCTGGATTCCAAGGATATTCTGGATCTGCTGGCTAACATCACAAAATATCGTATTGTGGACGAGGGAGGTTTCCCTGAAGAGACCATGCGTGCCACCGGTAACATCGGTGCAAAGGGAAGCAGTGTAGTACCTTTGGATCTGGAGAGCAATGTTGTATGGCTGCATCAGTTCCTGTTTGATGATGCGAACTACACCGTAACCGACAACGTAAAGGAATACAGTAGAAAGATTGCATCCGATACGGCACCTTATCTGAATAAATAAGAAAAGGAATTGACGAGGGAGTCTTCCGGAGAGCACCGGAGCTCCCTCGTGTCATATGAAAAAGTCTTGTGTAACAGACGGGGATAAAGTATAATAGACCAGAGATTGGGAAAGTAAGGAGCACTCTGCAATGGAGATCGATGTGATCATTCCCCTGTATAAACCGGGGAAAGAATTATTTACATTATTAGATAAGCTTGATAGTCAGAGCGTGCCGATACATGAAGTGATCCTCCTGAACACCGAGGAAAAATATTTTGAGCAGCTGATCTATGGAACCAGATTTCTGGAGAAATATCAGAACATTAAAGTATATCATGTCTCCAAAAGAGAATTTGATCATGGCGGCACCAGACGCATGGGTGTGAAAAAATCTTCCGCAGATATTTTTGTCATGATGACCCAGGATGCCATGCCGGCAGATGACAATCTGATCGAACAACTGACGGAACCGCTGCGGGATCAGGTGGCGGTATCCTATGCAAGACAGCTGCCGAGAGAAGATTGTGCACCGGTGGAATGTTATACCAGGGACTTTAATTATCCGGCACAGTCACGGATCAAATCCGCAGAAGATCTTAAAACATTGGGGATCAAGACATTTTTCTGCTCCAATGTGTGTGCGGCATATCGCCGGGACATCTATGAAGAACTGGGTGGATTCGTAAAACATACCATATTTAATGAAGATATGATCTATGCGGCGAAAGCGGTGGAAGCGGGTTACGCGATTGCTTATGCGGCGGATGCCCGGGTGATTCATTCCCATAATTATACCAATGTACAGCAGTTCCAAAGGAATTTTGACCTGGGGGTATCCCAGGCAGAACATCCGGAAGTCTTCGCAGCATATCCTTCGGAGTCCGAGGGAAAACGAATGGTGAAAGATGTGACAGCATATTTGCGGAAAAATCATATGTCCGGCAAGTTGCTCCATTTTTATATACAATGTGCCTGTAAATATGCAGGTTATCTATTAGGTAAGAACTATCGCAGGCTCCCCGGAAAATGGGTCCTTGCTTTTACTTCCAACAAAGAATACTGGAAACAGAACAGAAAGGATGTATGACTATGTGTGGTATCGTAGGATATATTGGAACAGAACAGGCAGCACCGATCATTTTAGACGGTCTGTCCAAACTGGAATACCGTGGATATGATTCCGCGGGTATGGCTATTTTTGATGGGGAGAAGATCAACACCAAAAAGGCTGTCGGGAGACTTAAGGTTCTGGAAAACCTGACACACGGAGGCGAGTCTATGAAGGGAACCTCCGGTATCGGGCATACCCGTTGGGCAACCCACGGTGCTCCCAGTGATATCAATTCCCATCCCCATATGAATAACGCCGGTACCATTGCTGTAGTACATAACGGAATCATTGAGAACTATATTCCACTGAAGAAAAAGATGCAGGATAAGGGGTATCAGTTCATCTCTGAGACCGATACCGAGGTACTGGCGCATCTGTTAGACTACTATTATAAGGGAAATCCCCTGGAAGCGATCACTAAGGTATTGCATCGTGTAGAGGGTTCCTATGCGCTGGGTATCATGTTTGCCGATCAGCCGGATAAGATCTTCGCTGCCCGCAAAGACAGTCCTCTGATCGTAGGCAAGAGTGAGAGCGGCAGCTTTATCGCATCTGATGTTCCCGCAATTCTGAAATATACCAGAACCGTATATTATGTAGATAATCAGGAAGTGGTGGAACTGAAGGAAGACGGTCTTAGATTCTTCTCAGTGGACGAAGAAGAGATCACGAAAACCCCCGTGACCATCGACTGGGATGCCAATGCTGCGGAAAAGGGCGGCTATGAGCATTTCATGCTGAAAGAGATCTACGAACAGCCGAAGACGATCAACGATACCATTTCTCCCCGTATCAAGGATAATGATATCGTCATCGAAGAACTGAATATGAGCGATGAGGAGATTCAGGAGATCACAAAGATCCATATCGTGGCCTGCGGTTCCGCATATCACACCGGTGTTACCGCAAAATATGTCATTGAAGGTCTGGCAAGAATCCCGGTAGAGGTGGATGTGGCCAGCGAATTCCGTTATCGTGATCCCATCCTGCAGAAGGGCAATATGGTCATCGTTATCAGCCAGTCCGGTGAGACTGCGGATACGCTGGCAGCTCTGCGGGAATCCAAGGCAAAGGGCTTCAAGGTACTGGGTATTGTCAATGTCGTCGGCAGCTCCATCGCCAGAGAAGCGGACAGTGTTATGTACACCTGGGCAGGTCCCGAGATCGCCGTTGCAACGACCAAGGCTTACAGTGCACAGCTGACAGCACTTTACATGCTGGCTATGAAGTTCGCCAAGGTGCGTGGAACCATTGACCAGGAGAAGTTCCAGAGTATGCTGACAGATTTAAGATGTCTGCCGGATCAGATCGAGCTGCTTCTGGGCCAGAAGCAGAAGATCCAGCATTTCGCCAACCGTTATGTGGGAGCGAGAGACATCTTCTTCATCGGACGTGGTATCGACTATGCGATTTCCCTGGAGGGATCCCTGAAGTTAAAAGAGATCTCCTATATTCATTCCGAGGCTTATGCAGCCGGAGAACTGAAGCATGGCACCATTTCCCTGATCGAAGATGGCACCCTGGTAGTGGCTTTGGCAACCCAGCCGGCTCTGTTCCAGAAGACCATCAGTAATATGGTAGAGGTAAAGGCAAGAGGCGCTTTTGTCATGGCGGTTACCATCGAGGGCAACAAAGCCATCGAGAAGGCAGCGGATTATGTGGTATACATTCCCGAGACGAATCCGTACTTTACCAATTCCCTGGCAATCATTCCGTTGCAGCTGTTTGCTTACTATGTGGCAGTGGGACGTGGCTGTGATGTGGATAAGCCGAGAAACCTGGCAAAATCCGTTACGGTGGAATAACAAGAAAAATCCGGAGAGGTGAAAACTTCTTCGTTTTTTTTTGATCTTTCATAATTGCTTCAGAAAGTTATCACAATTCGGTCACATTTGGTGGATATACTATGTTCATATAGGTAATTGCGAAACTCGCGATGCTCGTTCGCAAACTTGAATCAAAATAGAAACAGAATTGAGCATAGCATGATTTTAATGACGAAAACGGATATTGAGCTGTTTTAGGCGCACTTAAATAAGCCGTAGACTTTATTGAGTTGGTAAGTCCTAAGCAATAAGAGGTTTTAAGCTGCGAATAAATTCGTGATGATTGATTTTATCCGAAAGTACAACTGTTATCAGTTGGGTAATTCCTGCAAGGACCAGATCGGCGTGAAGTGTTTTCTCATTCTGAGTTCTTCTTCCGGCCAGACAAAGATTATCCTTGATGTGGTTAATATCTCTTTCTACGGTGGTTCTGATTTTGTAAGTGTTATTCCATTCTTCTGTACCACGGATAGCGCCAGGATAGGCACGGAGATCCTTTTCAGGATAAATATACACCATTCTGCCACAAGAAGAAGCTGTACATGGATCATCACATGTACAGTGACGCTGGGATCTGCCAGTAGATGCATTTTTGATCCACTTGATTTTAGGACAGACAAACTTATATCTGGTAACACCGCTTCTGAGTTTTGATATTCCTTCATATTTCATGGGAAGTGAATCATCATGAGGACAGCAGGGAATCCCATTTTCATTAATCGTGTAGTCCTGTTTTTCAAGACCAGCCCTGGAATTGAGTGGGATATAAGCTTTATCAAAGTGTTTATGGTCTCCGAACGTATTACCGGTAAGAAGTTTGGGATAGAGTGCCGCAGTATCAAAAGCAGCATCGCCAAGAAAAGTTTTGGGATTAATCAATGGATGCTTTAAAAAGAAATCTTTCAGGGTTGGAATTAAAAGCCTGGAATCATGGACAGACTTGTCTTCATCAGGTGAATCAGATTTCTTTTCAACGGTAATGTCAGGATGGGAAGCTATAAAGTTTTTGTTATAAAAAGCGATATGCCTGATGATTCCAAGACCGTTGGTAATGATGCCAAATTTGAAGACATAACAGAAATGCCCATTGATGTATAACTGTTTAATTTCAGGATTAGCAGACGCGTGCGAAGGCATAGAACCATAAGCGGCTTTATAAGGATCATAATTCTTGTCGAAGCTGTTAGCTTTTGCATAAGCCTTAAGGTGTCTGATAATGCGGTTAGCATACTTGGGATTATTCTCAGTAACAAAAGCTTCAATGCCTGAAGAATCAAAGATGGTCATATCGGCTTTTGCGGAATCAACAGCCTGACAGATTGGTTCGGTGATATCAACAAGTTTATCAAAAACAAGCTGCAGATCATCTAAAAAGTCCTGTTTGAAGCGTGTAATCTTAGAGGCATCAGGGACTTTGGTAAAACCGCAGAAATCACGAAGCGGTTTCGAGTAAACCAGAAAAGTTAAAAGAAGCTGGTCTGTAGGGATTGAGAAGATACGCTGGATAATCAAAGCCCACAGGAAAGCACGTAAAGGGTATTTACGGGATCTTCCCGTTGATGCATAGAAATGATTTCTAAAAGAAATCGGAATAAACTCATCAATATCGATATGGGTTTCTAATAGAGAAAGAAATGCAGGCTTGTCATTATTAAATTTATTTTGGCAATCTTGAAAAATATCTGCCAAAGAAAGCTGTTTATATGGTATCATATGTATCAGAATAACTCCTTTCTTGGGTACATGGTTTGTAGTTTTTAGTCAACTCTATTATACCATATCCGGTGAGGAGTTATTTTAATTTGGTAACAAAAAATGCCGTATTTATGCGGTCTGTGGCGTTTCGCAAACGCCTAACTATGTTCATAAGGTGAGAGGAAGAAATGAAAATAGTAAAAAATCTCTCACTTACAGATAGGATAGGAGGAAGCATTATGTACGAGAATGATAATTTTTCCGGTTACGAAACCGGAGATGAAAATACAACCGGTACATTCAGCGGAGTAAGCGCTGCGGGAAGTGCAAACGGTTACACCACATACCAGATGGGCGGAAGCACCGGTAGCAATACAGAACCTAAGAACCCCAAAAAGCATGGAGGTTATTTCCGGAAAGCTATGGTAAGTGTCAGTCTGGGACTTTTCTTCGGACTGTTTGCCGGCATCGGGTTCTATGCAGTACAGCAGGGCACCGGGATGCTTAAGACCGGTACGGATACCGCAGTGGTAGATGAGGTCACTTCCGAAGCTGCAACAGAGAGCAGCCAGAGTACACCGCAGCTTGCGACCAACGTTACTTATGTAGAGTCTGATGTATCTGATGTGGTGGAGAAGGTTATGCCTGCCATGGTATCGATTGTGAATAACTTCACTGAGACAGCAAATGTCTTCGGACAGCAGTATACACAGGAAGAAGCAGCCAGCGGTTCCGGTATCATTGTAGGCAAGACGGATGATGAACTGCTGATCGTATCTAACAACCACGTAGTAGAGAGCGCAGATACACTGACCGTTACTTTTATCGACGGCAGTGAAGCACAGGCACAGGTCAAAGGACTGGATTCCGATATGGATCTGGCAGTGATCGCAGTATCTTTAAATGATCTGAGCGATGATACCAAGAATGCCATTACCGTTGCTACTTTGGGCAGCAGTGATGACCTGAAGCTTGGTGAGCCGGTGATTGCTATCGGTAATGCTCTTGGATATGGCCAGTCCGTTACCAACGGTATCGTAAGTGCCCTGAATCGTGAGATCACTCTGGAGAACGGTGCTACCGGTACTTTCATCCAGACCAACGCAGCCATCAACCCCGGTAATTCCGGCGGTGCACTGTTGAACATGAACGGTGAGGTCATCGGTATCAACTCCAACAAGATCGGTGGTACTACCGTAGAAGGTATGGGCTATGCAATCCCTATCACTTCTGCAAGTCCCATCATTGCAGACCTGATGGAGCGTCAGACCAGAACCAAAGTAGCTGAGGATGAAGTCGGTTACATCGGTATCTCTCTGCGGGAAGTAACTTCCCAGATCTCTCAGATGTACAACATGCCGGAAGGTATCTATGTAGTATCCGTAGAGGAAGGCAGTGCAGCAGCGAATGCCGGTATCATGAAAGGTGATATCATTACCAAATTCGACGGCAGCAGCATCTCGTCCTACTCTGATCTTCAGAAGATGTTACAGTACTATGCAGCCGGTGATTCCGCAACCATAACGGTACAGAGACCTCAGAACGGTGAATATGTATCTGTAGAACTGAATCTGACACTGGGCAGCAGACCTGCAGACAAAAAATAAATATAGCGATTTTTAATCACAAAAATCGGATGGTTAGAATAATCCCCGGAAGACCAACTGGCTCTCCCGGGGATTTTGTTTAGAAAAACTTCACTTGTAGCAGTCATTCGAATTAGATATAATAAGCGTAGGCATGAGCAGTGCAAGGATCGTGGATTACGAAAACCGACTGCTTGCAGGCGGGATTACGTAAGACACGATACGTGTAGGGCGAAGCCCGGATATCGAGGTAGCACGAAGTGATACCGAGATAAGCACTGAGCAATAGACAAAGAGGAGAATAACATGACAGATAATTACAATGATGATTATAGAGAAGTGATTCCTGAGGAAGAGAAAACAGAGACCACTCTGAACGAAAAAAAAGATAACGAAAAAAATAGCGAGAACACACAGGTAGCGGATACTTCGGGTGAAAATTCCGCTGAGAAAAAGACAGAGGACAAAAAGGACAGCAGCGAGTACGAGGATGTCTGCTTCATCTGCCGCAGACCGGAGAGCAAAGCCGGCAGAATGTTCAAGCTGCCTAATCATATCTGCATTTGCGATGACTGCATGCACAAGACCATGGAGACTGTGAGCCAGTTCGACTACCAGGGCATGTTGAATAATCCGGGCGATCTGAACCAGTTCGGCGGACAGAACGGATTCCCCAACATCAGCTTTGTGAATCTGGCAGACCTCCAGGGAGACGGCGGCATCCCCAACAAGCAGAAACTCAAGAAGAAAAAGAAAGCCGAAGGTCCCAAACCTGTATTCAACATCAAGGATATTCCGGCACCACATAAGATCAAGGCAAGCCTGGATGAATATGTGGTAGGACAGGAAAAAGCCAAGAAGGTTATCTCTGTCGCAGTATACAACCATTATAAGCGAGTTGCGACTGATACCATGGATGAGATCGAGATCGAGAAGTCCAATATCCTTATGATCGGTCCCACCGGTTCCGGTAAGACTTATCTGGTGAAAACACTGGCAAGACTGCTGGATGTGCCTCTGGCGATCGCCGATGCAACTTCCCTGACGGAGGCCGGATATATTGGAGACGACATCGAGAGCGTAGTATCCAAGCTGCTGGCAGCCGCAGGTAACGATGTAGAGAAAGCGGAGAAAGGTATTATCTTTATTGATGAGATCGATAAGATCGCCAAGAAGAAAAATACCAATTCCCGGGATGTCAGTGGTGAAAGTGTACAGCAGGGAATGCTTAAATTGCTGGAGGGTGCCGAGGTGGAAGTACCGGTCGGTGCCAATAGCAAAAATGCCATGGTGCCCCTGGCTACGGTGAACACCCGCAATATCCTGTTTATCTGCGGCGGTGCATTCCCGGATCTGGATGAGATCATCAAGGAGCGCCTGACCAAGACCGCATCCATCGGTTTTAATTCCGAACTGAAGGACAAATACGATAAAGATACCGATATTTTATCTAAGGTGACCGTAGAGGATATCCGTAAGTTCGGCATGATCCCGGAGTTCATTGGACGACTGCCTATCATCTGTACTCTGCAGGGACTAAGCAAGGAGATGCTGGTGAAGATCCTGAAAGAGCCGAAGAATGCCATTTTGAAACAGTACCAAAAGCTCCTGGAACTGGATGAAGTGAAACTGGAGTTCACGGACGATGCCCTGGATGCCATTGCCGAAAAGGCCATGAAACGTGACACCGGCGCCAGAGCCCTGCGTTCCATTATTGAGGATTTCATGCTGGATATCATGTACGAGATCCCCAAGGATGACAATATCGGAAGAGTCACCATTACCAGAGAATACATCGAAGGTACCGGCGGACCTATCATTGACATCCGCAGTAATGAGATCCTGGAGCCTGTGGAGAATCTGAAGCAGATTCCGGTGGAAGAGAAATAAATTGAGAGTTAGTGAAATACCACCCGGATGACTTTGTTGTCTTCCTGGGTGGTATTTTGGTTTTGCTGTTCCAATCTTTACCGCCTGAAATCTATTTTGTGCTGTATAAGCAGTAAGTTTGAAGTGATTTTCTTTTATAGTGACTGATACTTACTGCCGGAATGGAAGCATCCTATGCCGAAGCGGTAATTGTCAGAACGTTTTCATGAATTCTTCCATAAAAATACTGCTTGGATTTCTAAAAACACTTTCAGGGCAGTAATATGCTTGCCCTACTAAGCAGGGAGTTAGCGAAACAGCCCCGTAGCCCTCTTTCTATTGCTTTGGTGAAAATCGCATCAAAATAGCAAAATCCGTACAAAAAAACTTCTAAATCAGGAATTTTTGTACGGAATTTCTTCATTTTGCACGCTCAGCGAAAATAACAGCTTTTTACATGGCAAAATCTCATGTTTTTGTATTTTTTTAGCAGAAAATGGTGTTTTTAATACAAACAGATCTCCCCGGGTGGCAGATGGCATCCGCAATGAGCCACGCTATTCATAAGATTGGCAGCAAAAGGCGCTGCCAATCTTATTTCATATCGCGGCGTTCGCCGCATCACGGCAAAAGTAAAAACCGTGATTTGTGAGCAAGCTCCCAATCACGGTTCTTATTTTGCCTATGCGCGGCTCATTGCTCGCGTAAACTTTCAATTTACAAAACATTTAAAAACAGTATTGACTTTTTCCCGGCATATGGTAACATAAACATATGAACAGTGGCTCATATGAATGAATATTAAAACTAAATGCAAATCATTAGCATCTAAAAAGCAGAAAATGCTAATGGAGAAAGAGGAGGATATTACCATGAAGAAAACTTACAAGATCGAAGTAGATTGTGCAGCATGTGCTCTGAAGATGGAGGACGCAGCGAAGAAGGTAGAAGGCGTTACCGATGCAACTGTTAGCTTCATGACCCAGAAGATGAAAGTGGAATTCGCTGACGGCAGCGATGAGAAGGCCGTTATGGAGAATGTGGTAAAAGCCTGCAAGAGAGTAGAGGACGATTGCGAGATTTATTTATAGGACGAATTCCGGAAGGAGAGCAGATACTCTCTTTACCGGGAGACTTGATAATTTTGTAGGAAAGCAAGGAGGATTCCTATGACAAAGAAACAGAAAAAAGTATTGATCCGCATTATTGTAGCGGCAATCTTATTAGTTATTTTACATTTTGTTCCGCTGGAAGGGCTGTGGCTGGGATTGCTGTACCTGATCCCTTACGCGGTGATCGGATATGATATTTTAAGAAAAGCCGTTCTGGGCATCATGCATGGTGAAGTGTTTGATGAGAATTTCCTGATGGCAGTAGCGACAGTAGGTGCTATGGGACTGGGAGAGTATTCCGAGGGCGTGGCAGTTATGCTGTTCTACCAGATCGGCGAATTGTTCCAGTCAGTCGCTGTAGGCAAAAGCCGCCAGAATATCAGTGCACTGATGGATATCCGTCCCGACTATGCTAATATCGAGGCCGAAGACGGCAGTCTGGAGCAGGTAGATCCTGATGATGTAGAGATCGGAACCATTATCGTGGTACGTCCCGGTGAGAAAGTTCCTATTGACGGTGTGGTTGTGGAAGGCACTTCCACTCTGAATACCAGTGCCCTGACCGGTGAAAGTGTTCCCAGAGAGATCACTGTGGACCAGAATGTGATCAGCGGCTGTGTGAACCTGACAGGACTATTAAAGATCCGTACTACCAAGGAATTTGGAGAATCTACGGTATCCAAGATCCTGGATCTGGTAGAGAACTCCAGCATGAAGAAGTCGAAATCTGAGAACTTTATTACGAAGTTCGCAAGATATTATACCCCGGCTGTCTGCTACAGTGCCCTGGCCCTGGCCATCCTGCCTCCTGTGATCAACCTGATCATGGGCAACCCGGCAGCCTGGAGCACCTGGATCATCCGTGCTCTGACCTTCCTGGTAATCAGTTGTCCCTGCGCGCTGGTCATTTCCATTCCTTTGAGCTTCTTCGGAGGAATCGGTGCGGCAAGTGCCTGCGGCATTTTGGTGAAGGGATCCAACTATCTGGAAGCGATGTCTGAGACTAAGTATGTGGTATTTGACAAGACCGGTACCCTGACCAAAGGTGTATTCGATGTAACGGGTATCTATCCCGGTCAGGGATTTACAGAGGAAGAACTGCTGGAGTATGCTGCTTATGCGGAGAGTTATTCCAGTCATCCCATCAGCAAGAGTCTGAAGAACGCTTATGGAAAAGAACTGGATGCCTCTAACGTCAGTGATGTGGAGGAGATCAGCGGACATGGTGTAACTGCCAAAGTGAACGGCAGACAGGTGGCAGCCGGCAATGCAAAGCTGATGAAGAGCCTGAACCTGGCTTATACGGAAAATACCGGTGTAGGTACAGTGGTTCATGTGGCGGTAGACGGTAACTATGCAGGATACATCCTGATCTCCGATGTGATCAAGGATGGTGAGAAGGAAGCAATTGCCTCCCTGAAAAATTCCGGCGTGAAGAAATGCATCATGCTGACCGGTGACAGCAAAACAGTTGCAGAACATGTGGCCGGTGAGTTAAAATTAGATGAGGTACACAGTGAGCTGCTTCCCGCAGACAAGGTAAGCTGCGTGGAGAAGCTGTTGCAGGAGAAGGGTGCGAAGGAAAAACTGGCATTCGTGGGCGATGGTATCAACGATGCACCGGTATTGTCCCGTGCTGACATCGGTATCGCCATGGGAGCACTTGGTTCTGATGCAGCCATTGAAGCTGCAGACGTGGTCCTGATGGATGACAATCCTGCCAAGATTGCCCTGGCTATGCGGATTTCCCGCAAATGTCTGCGTATCGTCTACGAGAACATCGTATTTGCGCTGGCAGTCAAAGCCATCTGCCTGATCCTGGGTGCGCTGGGTATCGCCAATATGTGGGTTGCTATCTTCGCAGATGTAGGAGTGATGGTACTGGCTGTTCTCAATGCCATCAGATGCCTGCGCATTAAAAACAATTAACCGGATGCAGTAAAAATATGTCGGCGTCATGAGATAGCCGGTATTCCGGGAGAACAGGTGAACATGCAGACTTTTTTTTCAGAAATTACAGCACTGTGCAGGAACGAACAATTTCTGCACAGTGTGATGGAAAAATATCATTATGATCCGGAAGAATATCCCAATCTGAAGAGGCTGGCAGGTGAGATGATCCCCTGCCTGGAGACAGAAGCGGGATGGCAGGACAGAGAAATCAAAGAGACTTTTCCCGGGAGGGATCAGTCTTTTTTGGCTGTAGGCATTACCCTGGGAAAAGGGATCGATGCACTGCAGGAAAAGTATTTGCAGAACGGATTTCTGACAGAGAGTTATATGATCGAGGTGCTGTCCAGTGAATTATTATTAAAAAGCTACCGGGCTTATACAGAGTGGGTAGCTGTGCATCGGAATCTGCATGTTGCCAGACTGCATTTTTTAGGTGGGGAGATTTCTGAGACTTCGGAATCCCAAATAGGCAGTCTGCTGCGGTTGGCGAATCTGCCCATGCTTCTGCAGGAGCTTGCATTGCCGGTTACCTGTAATGCAGCGTATTGTATGATCCCAAAGAAAAGTGTGGTATTTTATGCGGAGCTGACGAAGGATCCTTTTACCAAATGTGCCGGAATCTGTCTGGGATGTGGTAGGAGAGACTGCCCGAACCGCATGGAAGAAAAAGAGAATTTCCCTTTACGTTTTGCGGATATGACGGATCGCCCATTGTCTTATGGGTATGCTAGGATTTTTTCCAAAAGCACAGATGAAAATGGAAGATAACGTACAAAACAGAAGCCTCTATTGTCCGAAATATTCGAAAAATCCTATAGTCATACCCGGAGCAGGGCATTGAAGGTCTCCTCTAAATTCAGTCTGCCGTAGCCCCATTCCCGGTTGGGGTAGTTCAGACCCTGTGTACGCACAGCACCGCGTATAAAATAACTGCGGATTTCCCGGCTTTCCGCCAGCCGGTTATTGCCCTCAATGACTGACCATTGGAAAAACTGTGCTACGGCTCCGGCAGTGATAGCGGCAGCCATGCTGCTTCCCGTACGGCGCCCGTCAATGGTGGAGATATTGACTCCGGGAGCGGATAAGTCCGGACGGATCTGCCCGGTGCGCCCAAAGCCTCTGCCGGATTCTGCGTAAAAACTGTTGTTTTCTGCGTTGTAAGTAGAAACGCTCAGAACCTCCGGCGCCATCGAGGGCTCCGTCAGAGTCATGTCGGGATCCGGATTGAGAAAATATACCGGAGTAGACAGAAATTCTGTGATAGGCAGCCACATGTGAAAATTACCGTTATATAAACTACCGGAAGCAGAGACACGAAAGGTCCAGATACCGGGGGTAGGATCCTGGATGCGTACAAGGATCAGTTCCTCGCCGGAATTTTCTTCCACAAGAGCAGAGTCGATAGTGACTCTGCTTTTTTCATAAATAAAGGAATAGGTCACACTTTGCTGCAATCCCAGGCGCAGTTCAGGAATATTTTCCCCGCCGGGAGTGCGGATGCTCAGATTAAAAGCATCCGGCAGAGCACCCCAAAGCTCCAGCCAGAATCCGATACAGCCTTCGCTGACCCGAATCTCCACATCCCGGGAATCCTCCCCAGGTGTCTGAGCGCTTAGTCTTCCATGGTAATGGTGTGAGGCGTTCCCTTCATTTCCCCCGCAGACGATGGCGGCACGGCTTCTGCGGACAGCGAGAGAAGAGAGATACCGTGACAGAGAGGAATTGCCCGCGTGATCTCCCTGGTTGGTTCCCAGACCCAGACAGATGACTACCGGACGTTCGAAGAGCCGCACGAAGGATTCCGCATATTTGATGCCCAGCATAATATCATTTTCCTGATAGGCGGGAACACCCTCGGGCACCAGATAAAAGCTGCGCAGATATTGCTTACATTCCTTGAGCTTCACCACGACGATGTCGGCACCCGGTGCAGCACCGATATAAGAATTGCCTTGTCTGACGACACTGCCGGCTGCGACTCCGGCGAGGATACTGCCGTGTCCGTTTTCGTCCCGGGAGGGAACGATGGAATAAGGATCCTCGGAACGCAACGCCAGGTTAATATCCTCTCTGCGGTATTCAGAACCATATTTTAACCCATCAGGGGGCGCTCCGGTCTGAACCGTCTGATCCCAGATCGCCAGGACACGGCTGTTGCCGTTCTCGTCCAGAAACACAGGATTTTGGTAATCAATACCGGTATCGATAAAACACAGGATCACGCCCTGCCCCGTGAGACTTAGGGGCGGACGCTGTACCTGGGTGATCCCACTGGCGATCAGGTCTGCCGGATCAAAGGGAGCGGCACCGGGTGGCGTCTCACCGGAGGGAGATAGCTGCATGAGCCCATAAAGCTTTGGCATATTGTGATAGGGAAAAAAATCAATCTTTGGATTGCGGATTCCCAGATTGGCCAGATACAAAATCAAAAAATCTTCTCCGATGCGTTCATAACAATTATTGTCATCTCCCAGAAATTCCGATGCGGAAAAGTCTGTGATAATGTCATAGGTGTCCTCTGACAGGATCATTTCCTTGCAGTCCATGGCGTTGCTCCGAAGAATCCATTTTTATAATATATACAACGGGTTGAATTTTGGTGTGTATGCGTGGGGAGATCCATGACATAAGGGAAAAGCTATAGTACATAAAATATTATGAATATTATAGAAGAGACGGGTAGAAATACCGGTAAGGGATCGTGAGATGTGGGAAAATCCTATTTTCAAAAAAGTATGGGAAGTCGGGAAAAAATCAGCGGTATTGATGAAGAAACATTATAAGAATGGTCTGATGTTGGGAGTGCTCTTGCTGGCAATGTTTTTCCTCGGAAGAAGCATCGGAGCCATTGCCTACGGTCTGCGTATGCAACGGGAAATAAAGACACAGGAGACGGCGGGAACTGCGTTAGAGAACACGGAAGCGTTATTTTCAGCAGAAAACTGGGGATTGGGATTCGGGGCGGAAGGAACACAGCCCACCGGCACGGCATCTGCGGAAAAACTAAAAGAGTACAATGCCTATTATGTGGGAGCTGCGGAGGAGAAAAAGATCTATCTTACTTTTGATTGTGGCTATGAGAACGGTAATAGTTCCGCCATATTGGATGCATTGAAAAAGCATAATGCACCGGCGACCTTTTTTGTGGTAGGACATTTTCTGGAGTCGGCGCCGGAGATGGTGAAACGCATGGTGGAGGACGGACACACCGTGGGAAACCATACCTATCATCATTATGACATGTCGAAAATTTCTGATCCAGCGGTTTTCCGGAAAGAGATGGATGACGTGAGAACTCTTTTTCAGGAGACCACCGGTACGGAGATGGCGATGTACTACCGGCCGCCCCAGGGAAAATACAGTGAGACGAATCTGCAGATGGCAAAGGATCTGGGGTATTCCACTTTTTTCTGGAGCCTGGCATATGTGGACTGGAACGTGGATGCACAGCCCAGCCACGAGGAAGCTTTTTCAAAGCTGACAGGCAGGATCCACCCCGGAGCGGTGGTGCTGTTACATAATACCTCGAAGACCAATGGGGAGATTCTGGATGAACTGCTCACAAAATGGGAAGAAATGGGTTATACCTTCGGAAAATTGGAAGAACTGGTGCAGTAGGGTTTGACTTCCCCTGCACCATACCCTATAATAGAGGACAGAAAAATATACTGGAGGACAACCATGGAAAAAGAACTGGTAGTTGTCATTGATTTTGGCGGACAGTACAATCAGCTGGTCGCCAGAAGAGTCAGAGAATGCAATGTATATTGCGAGATCTACTCTTACAAGACAGACTTGAATAAGATAAAAGCGATGAATCCCAAGGGAATCATCCTGACCGGCGGCCCCGCAAGCTGCTATGAACCCGGTGCAGCTACCTGCTCCGAGGATCTGTTTCACTTAGGAGTTCCCGTGCTGGGACTCTGTTACGGCGCACAGCTGATGACCCATGTGTTGGGTGGTAAGGTAGAACGTGCAGCCGTTCGGGAATATGGCAAGACTGAGGTGAAGGTAGACCGCAGTTCCAAGCTGTTTTCCGATGTATCCGAGAATACGATCTGCTGGATGAGCCATTTCGACTATATTTCGAAGTTGGCACCCGGTTTCCGTACCGTAGCTACCACTGCAAACTGCCCTGTGGCAGCAGCAGAGTGCGTAGAGCGCGGACTGTATGCGATCCAGTTCCACCCGGAAGTACTCCACACGGTGGAAGGCTCCAAGATGCTGTATAATTTCGTACGTAATATCTGCGGATGCTGCGGTGACTGGAAGATGGATTCCTTCGTGGAAGAGTCTATTAAGGCAATTCGTGAGAAGGTTGGTAATGGTAAAGTCCTCTGTGCATTGTCCGGCGGCGTGGATTCCTCCGTGGCAGCAGTATTGTTATCCAAGGCAGTCGGCGAGCAGCTGACCTGTGTCTTCGTAGATCACGGCCTGCTCCGTAAGAATGAGGGCGATGAGGTAGAAGCAGTCTTCGGTCCCAACGGCAATTACGATCTGCACTTCATCCGTGTGAATGCGCAGGAGCGTTTCTACAGCAAGCTGGCAGGCGTATCCGAGCCGGAGCATAAGAGAAAGATCATCGGTGAAGAGTTCATCCGTGTATTCGAGGAAGAGGCGAAGAAGATCGGTGCTGTGGACTTCCTGGTACAGGGAACCATCTATCCCGATGTGGTAGAGAGCGGACTGGGCGGTGAATCCGCAGTGATCAAGTCCCACCACAATGTAGGCGGTCTGCCTGACTATGTAGATTTCAAGGAGATCATCGAGCCTCTGCGCAACCTGTTCAAGGATGAGGTCCGCAAGGTAGGACTGGAGCTTGGCATTCCGGAGCATCTGGTATTCCGTCAGCCGTTCCCCGGTCCCGGACTGGGTATCCGTATCATCGGCGAAGTGACCGCTGAGAAGGTCAAGATCGTACAGGATGCAGATGCCATCTACCGCGAGGAAATCGCTAACGCAGGTCTGGACCGTGAGATCAACCAGTACTTCGCAGCCCTGACCAATATGAGATCCGTAGGCGTTATGGGTGATGAGAGAACCTATGATTACGCCATCGCACTAAGAGCCGTGAAGACGATCGACTTCATGACCGCAGAGAGCGCACAGATTCCTTATGAGGTATTACAGAAGGTGACCAGCAGGATCATTAATGAGGTGAGCCATGTGAACCGGGTAATGTATGATATTACCAGTAAGCCGCCCGGAACGATTGAGTTTGAATAACCTTTTGTGAAAAATAAGCCATTATTTACAACCGTTCCAAACAAAAAGGTTAAGCTTTGGCAACAATTTGGCAACACAATCTAACGCAAAAGTGTTAAGCAAAAAATAATGTAAATTACAATATGAAAGAAGACCTTACTGATTTTCTTTTCCAAACTGGAGAGGAATTTCGGTGAGGTCTTCTTTTTATCTATTCGTCACTTGTATGGTCTGTTGCCATTGAAAAAGGAATAAAAGCAGACCATTTTTTCATTTCTTCTGATAGTGCATCCTGGAGTTCTGTATCCAAATTAACCGTTATTAGTAATGATTATGGCAGATATGATAATGTGCCAGTAAGGGTGAAAGCAGAGCTATTCCAATTTTCTGTTGATGATTTTGAAGGGGATATGAAACTGCATTCATTGGTGTTAAAAGAGCTTAATGTGAATTATTACAACAATGAAAAACGTTGGAATAGGAGTAGGTAAGAAAAATTATTGACAAGATGGACAGGTACTTTATTGACTAATAATATCAGTTCTTTATATGTATTTAAGAGATTGAAAAAATCAATTTCAGATTGAAGTAAACTGGATTTGATGATATAATGAAAAAGAAATGATAAATAGTTGTAATGATACGAAAGGGATTAATAATGGCAATCAGATACAACAAATTATGGAAGAAATTAATAGATGAAAATATGATGAAAGTTGACCTTAGAGACCAGGCAGGAATTACAACAAATGCACTGGCAAAACTAGGGAAGAATGAACATGTAAGTACACAAGTTTTGGAAAAAGTATGTAAAGTATTGCATTGTGAGATACAGGACATCATGGAATTTGTTCCAGACGAGGAAAGGAAAGAAAAGTAATATGGCTAAGAAGAAAACAACTGAAAAGGCATTGAACATAGATAACATTTTATTCAATTGTAGAGATTATTTGCGTGCGGCACGTAATTCCGGCTCATTCTTTGAAAAAAGAGATATGATGCTTACGCTAGTGTTCTTGAGGTTTATCGGCGAAAAGTATGAGGATGGAATTGAAAATCTAAAACAAACACTTAAAGAGCAGGGATTAGATCCGGAAGATGAGAACATTAGAGCAGCATTCTTTGATGATGCTACTTTTGCAGATGGTACATATAATTTACCACCAGAAGCAAGATGGTCGACTATTATCAGTACACCGGCACCACAGCTTAATGTTGCACTTGATACAGCTTTGCAAAGACTTGAGGAGGAAGATCCACAGTTGAAAGGCTGTTTTGTTAAAGGAACATTTACAGCACGTAATCTGGCAGCTAATGATATAAAGAAAATTGTTGATGAAGTGAACAAAATCAGTCATAAAACATTTGGAGAGGAAAAAGACCTTATTGGTTGTGTATACGAATACTTCCTTAAGGAGTTTGCGGTGAATGCAACAAAGGAGGAAGGCGAATTTTATACACCTCATGACGTAGTTCAACTTATTGCAACGATGATTGAGCCTTATGATGGCACCTTATATGATCCTTGCTGTGGTTCAGGAGGAATGTTTATTCAGAGTGCTGAACTTGTAAAGTCAAAGCAGGGAAACTTAAATGGTATCAATGTATATGGTCAGGAAAAAGAACCGGCTACACATCGCCTTGCGAAAATGAATTTGGCTTTGCGTGGAATAAGCCATAATCTAGGAGAAGAAGCAGATTCATCCTTTACGCATGATTTACATAAGGGGTTGCACTTTAACTACATTATGGCAAATCCACCTTTTAATCTGAAAGGCTGGTATAATGACAATTTGAAAAATGATCCTCGTTGGTCTGATTATCAAACGCCACCTGAAAGCAACGCAAATTATGCCTGGATTTTGCATATACTTTCGCATTTGAAGAAAACTGACGGAGTAGCGGGATTCCTTCTTGCGAATGGTGCGTTGAATGATAGTGATACATTGGAAATACGTAAGGAACTGATTAAGAAGGACAAGGTAGAAGCTATTATCGTTCTTCCAAGAGAATTGTTTATTACTACAGATATCAGTGTTACTCTTTGGATTCTGAATCAGAATAAAAAAGGTGGAAAATACCATGGAAGAAATCTCCGAAATCGCGAGCAGGAGATACTCTTTATGGATTTACGCCAATGGATAGAAAATGCTGTTAAGGGTGAGAGTAAAAAGAAAGTTCGTTTGAATACAGAACAAATTGAGAAGGCAGCAGATATTTATCACACATGGCAATGTGAGGGCACTGATGAAGCAGACTATGAGATACCAGAACTTTACCGTAGTGTGGACATTAATGAAATTGAAAATAAAGGCTGGGCTCTTACGCCAAGCAAATACATTGAGTTTATTGACCATGATTTAGAAATTGATTATGAAAAAGAAATGGCTCGTATTCAATCGGAAATGAAAGAGGTTATGAAACAAGAAAAGAAATCCCAGCAGATGCTGGAGGAAGCATTTAGAGGGATTGGTTATGGGATTGACTAAATATAAACTTGGGGAATTAATTGAATTATGCGAAACAAGGAATGATAATTTAAAATATGGAGTTAAAGATGTAAAAGGTATCTCTATCCAAAAAGAATTCATAGAAACAAAAGCTAATATGGAAGGTGTATCTTTAAAGCCTTATTATCTCGTTCAACCAGATGATTTTGTTTATGTGACCGTAACATCAAGAAATGGAGAAAAGATTACGCTTGCTCACAACATTAGTGACAGTACGTATATTGTTTCTTCATCATATGTAGTTTATAAGGTTAAAAGAATAGAGTTGCTTTTGCCAGACTATCTATTCATGTATTTTAACAGGCCTGAATTCGATCGTTTTTCTCGATTTAATTCTTGGGGGTCTGCAAGAGAAACATTTAATTGGGAAGATATGTGCGACATAGATATTGAATTACCTAATATCGACATTCAGCAAAAATATGTAGATGTTTATAATGCTATGCTTGAAAATCAGAAAAGTTATGAGAGTGGCTTGGATAATTTAAAACTTGGTTGTGATGCGTATATTGAAGAACTTAGAAAAGAGCTACCACATAAGAAGTTAGGAAATTATATCTCTCTTTGTGACGAGAAAAATGATGATTTAGAGTATGGTTTAGACGCTGTACGCGGTATATCCATTGAAAAAAGATTCATATACACAAAGGCAAACATGGAAGGAGTATCTCTGAAACCATACGCAGTTGTAAAGCCAGATGAATTTGCATATGTTACAGTCACTTCAAGAAATGGAGAGAAAATATCGCTTGCTAGAAACAATAGTGATGAAGCATATATATGTTCCTCGTCGTATATTGTGTTCAAAGTAGATGACACAAATACGTTATTGCCTGCATATTTATCTATGCTGTTTGAAAGAAGTGAGTTTAATAGATATTCTCGATTTAATTCATGGGGAAGTGCGCGGGAAACGTTTGATTGGGAAGAAATGAAAAATGTTTTAATTCCAATTCCAAACATTGAAATTCAACAGGATATTGTAAATATTTTTGAGGCTTATAATACTCGTAGAGATATTAACGAAAAACTCAAAGCACAAATAAAAGATATTTGTCCAATTCTTATTAAAGGCTCAATAGAAGAGGCTAGACACGCAAAGGAGGCATAGTCTATGGCAAGATTAAAAGAATACAATGGTCATTATTGTGAATCAGAATATGAATATGCTTTCATTGGTTTTTTAGAAGCGGAAGGTTGGAAGTATTCTTCTGGCAATAATATCTCTCGTGTCACAAAAAGAGATGTACTGATTGCTGATGATTTCAAGAAGTTTATAGCAGACACCAACCCGGATTTGACAGAAGACGAGGTGACGCAGATATATGATAATGTTCGTCTTGTAGGTGCGGAAAGTGATTTTGCCACTTTGCACAAAGTATATGGCTGGATGGTAAATGGTGTTCAGTTTACACCGCAGGATGGGCTACCAAGAATGATACCACTTATTGATTTTGACAATTGGGATAAGAATATCTTCCGTGTAGTGAATCAGTTTACGGTAGAATATACAAACAATGGTCAAAAAGAAAATCGTAGACCGGATGTGCTTTTGTTTGTAAATGGTATGCCACTATGCGTTATTGAGCTTAAAAATCCTGCTGATGCGAATGCGACTATTTACGATGCTTGGGAGCAAATTAATATTCGCTACTGGAGGGATATTCCACATCTTTTACACTATTGCCCTTTGGCTTGCATTTCAGATGGTGTGAAAACAAGATTAGGTACAGTGCGTACACCTTACGAGCATTTTTATGCTTGGCGTAGAGTAAATGATGGTGATGTGGTATCTACGTTGCCTTTTGCAGAAACAGAAACTATGATAAAGGGTGTTTATTCACCAGAGCGATTCTTGGAGATTTTCAGAGATTATATTTATTTTCAGGATAGTATTTATGATAGTGATGAGCGAGAAATTGTATGCAGATATCCTCAGTTTTTTGCTGCAAGATTACTCAAACATAGTATTATCAAATCGGTAGTTGAAAAAAGTGGTAAAGGTGGAACATACTTTGGTGCAACTGGATGTGGAAAAACATATACGATGGCTTTTCTTGCACGTCAGCTTGCACTTCGTTGTACGGATATTCCGGAAATCGGTTCACCAACAATTATATTAATTGTTGACAGAGATGAACTGCAAAAACAAGGTTCAAAACTTTTTACAAAGAGTAAAGAGTTTCTTAATCTGGGTGAAGTATCTGTTGTAAAAAACAGAGCACAGTTGAGGCAGGAACTTGGTGCAAGACAAAGTGGCGGTTTTTATATTTGTACCATTCAGAAATTCTGCGACAGGGAAGATGACAAAATCGGGCTTATCAATGATAGGCAGAATATTATATGTTTTTCAGATGAGGCTCACAGAACTCAGCTTGAACATTCTAAGAAAATTCAGTTTAGTAAGGATACCGATGAAAATATGAAAGCTATGGTTTCAAAACCATATGCAAAAGTATTGAAGGAAGCATTTCCACATGCTACTTTCGTCGGTTTTACCGGAACGCCTATTGCGGAAACTTATCAGACCTTTGGTGATGAAATTGACCGATATACAATGGATCAGGCAGTTGCAGATGGACTTACTGTTTCCATTAAGTATCATCCGCGTATTGCAAAGGTATTGCTTGATAATAAAAAAGTAAAAGAAATTGAGAATTATTATAAAAAATGTGCAGATGATGGTGCAACATATGAGGATATCGAAGCAAGTAAGAAAGCAATGAGCTCCATGGAAATAATTCTTGGTGAGCCTTCCAGACTTGAGCGTCTTGCTACAGATATCCACAACCATTATGTTGCGTCTTGTGCAGGTGATCCGGATAGAATACAAAAAGCAATGGTTGTATGTTCTAATAGAAAAATTGCTTATGCATTATTACAGAAGTTTAAGGATAAATACCCGGAATGGTTTGAGGAAAAGAAATCACCGGATGGGGTTTCTGTAACAGAAGAGGAACTGAAAGAATTGAAACCGATGCCATTTATGGCAATGGTATCTAGTGTCGGCAGTAATGATGAAAAAGATATGTATGATTATCTTGGCGGAGTTAAAAATGATAAGCGTTCAGAAGAATTGGATGCTGCTTTTAAACAGGAAAAATCAAATTTCAGTATTGTCATTGTTGTAGATATGTGGATTACGGGCTTTGATGTTCCTTGCCTTACATATTTATATAATGATAAACCTCTCAAAAAGCATTTGCTGATACAGACAATAAGCCGTGTAAACAGAAAATATCCGGGGAAAGAATATGGTATGGTTATCGACTATATTGGTATTCGCGACAATATGCGTGAAGCTATGAAGGTATATGGAGGAGATACATCTGTTGCACCGACATCCGATGATGTCGAGCAGGCTACATCAGTGTTTAGAGAAGAACTAGAAGTGTTGAAAAACATGTTCACAGGTTATGATTTATCACCATTTTTAAATCCGGAATGTGATCCTATAGAACGATACAGACTCCTTGCAAAAGCAGCGGAATATGTATTTGTATCAACAGAAGAATTACAGTCGGAAGGAAATAAAGGTGTTCAGAAAGTTTCTTTCAAAACCTACTTTTTAAAGACAGTAAAACGAATGAGGGCAGCTTTTGATATTTGTCAGCCTTCCGGTTATCTTGGGGAAGAAGAATCTGCACTTGCACAATGCTTTATGGCTATAGCAGGTTTTGTTCGTAAGATGAGCGGAACAAGTGAAGTAGATACTGATACGATGAATCGTGCAGTTTCAAAGATGGTTGAAGAAGCATTAAAATATAATCAGGTGGAAAGTGTTCTTGAAAGCGGAGAGGAAGAAGATATTTTTTCTCCGGAATATTTTGAAAAATTATCTGATGTCAAAATGCCGGCAACTAAATTGGAACTTCTTGTCAAAATGCTTCGTAAACAGATTAAGGAGTATGGGAAGGTTAACAGATTAGCTGCAAAGACGTATCAGGAAATGTTGGAAAAGACTATTGCGGAATACCATGAGAGACGTAAACATCTTTCTGCGGAAGAAGCAGGTGAGGCACAGGAACAAGTTTCGGAAGACATTATTAAAATTGCAACAGAGCAGGCGTTAGCTATACTTAGAGCAATGGATGAAAATAGAGAAAGCTTCCGAAAAATAGGACTTACTTTTGAGGAAAAGGCATTTTATGATATTTTGATTTCTATGCGTGACCAATATAATTTTGAGTATGGAACGGATAAAGAGGTTGACGGTATTGTAATCAATGATAAGTGCAAAAACTTGGCAATAAAGGTAAAGGAAATCATTGATACAAAATCTTCCTTTGCTGATTGGCTTAACAATCAAAATGTAAGAGACCAGTTGAAACTGGAAATAAAGATTTGCCTAGTAAAGAATGGCTATCCACCACAATATAGCCCGGAAGTATTTAAGAAAGTTATGGAGCAGGTGGAGAATTTTGAGGAGTATTCTCTTGAAACAGTAGAAAAAGGTAATAATGCTTCTGCGAAGATATATCAATATGAGATGCCAGAAGGTAATGTGATGATGGTTGCAGAGGAGACGACACCTTATGGTAAATTGTGAAATAATATTGTGTTGTGACTATATGATTTGAATTGGAAACAGGAGGAAAGAATGAGAACAATAGATGTTAACACATTTGTAAATAGTTTTAAAATAAAGCCAGATAAAAGTATGTCTTTCCTCTTGGGAGCGGGAGCATCTGTATCATCTAATATTCCATCAGGTGGACAAATGGTATGGGATTTTAAAAGAACATTGTATTGTACAGCCAATAAGATTCGGACAAGTTTGTATGGTGATTTGTCTAAGGAAAATGTACAGAAAGAGATACAATCATATTTTGATGGTAAAGATGGATATCCGAAATTGTGGTCAACAGAAGAATATTCGTTTTATTTTGAAAAATGTTATCCATCAAGAAGTGATAGAGAGTATTATATTCGGGATAAAGTGCGAGACATAAAACCATCGTTAGGGTATTTATGTATGGGAGAGATGATAATCAACGGAAAAATAGATTTGGTTGCAACGACTAACTTTGATAATTTAGTTCAAGCTGGTGTTCATTCAATTAATCCGGGGTTTTCAATCAAAACAATATCATCTGCCGTGAGTAATAGTGTTGGTTTTGCATTGAATGAGGGTTTTCCTAATATCATAAAGCTGCATGGGGACTATTTGTTTGATAAATTGAAAAACACAACATCTGAATTACAAAATCTGGAAGACGAAATTGCAGACATATGGAAATCGTCAATAAAAGAAAACGGATTAATTGTTATAGGATACGCTGGCAATGACAATTCTGTTATGTCGGTATTGGAAGACTTGATCAAGGAAGGCGACATAAAGAAAGGTGTTTATTGGTGTAAGACCAAAGATAGTAAGCTTAGTGAACGGGCACAAAAGTTTATGGAGAATGCGTGCAATGATAATGAACAGTCTGCCGTGATTGAAATAGAAGATTTTGATGACCTTATGTATAGTATATATGTGGCAATGAATTTAAATAATTCTAATATAGATGAATTATGGAAAGCTAATGATAAGAAGCAAGAGATTACATATAATTCAATAGGAAGGCATACCGAAATTGCGATAACCAATGCTTTGCATGCAATACAATTCCCTAAAAAATGTTATGTATTTAGTTCAAACATTAGTACTTGGAAAGAATTAAGGGCAACAATAAATGATTCTTGTGTTGCAATTTTGCATAAAGGAAAAGTATGGGCATTAGGTAGCAAGAACGGAATATTAGAAGCTTTTGCAGATAAAATTATTAGTAATATTGAGGAAATGGATATTCCTACATACATGATGAAATTGGAAAATTCTGATGTTATTGGCATGTTTTATGAAATCATAGAAAAATTCTTGATAAGTATAGGCTTGATTGCATATGGGAAAAATAAATATTTTGATAGAAGTAGCAGACGATTAATAAATAATTGTTTTGTCTATGATGCAATTAAAATATCATTATCATTTGTTGATGATAATGTAATTATGAATTTATTACCTACAGTACATGTATTAAAAAGTGATGAATCCCAATTGGACAGGTTTAGCTACCAAAGTATCGTAAATAATGAAATATCAAAACTGTATAATAAGCAAATGGATGAAAAGATTGATATCTGGATTAGAAAACTATCAAACAATGGGAAATTAATCTTTGAATTAGGAAATGCAATAATAGAATTTAATACACAAAGAATTCGCTTTTATGGAACAGGTAGTATTGATAAATGTTATTTGGCAAAGGAAACAGAACTTGTTTTTGATTATGATAATGATGGTTGCGTTGCGGTTAATCAGTTAAAAGGATTAATTAATTATGGACCATTAGAATCATATGTTAATAGGAGTGTGCGATTAGCGGTATTGTCGCCTAGAGAATGTGCAAAAGATATATGGGAACACTTAAATGAACTAAATAGGCATCATGCAACAACTTTAAAGCAGGATAAGGCGTTTTTGCCGGAGTATATTGGATTTCATGATGTGTTTAAATGTGGATTGGATATTCCAAATGGTGATGATACTAAAAGGTTTATGGGATATTCTTTAAGTGAAGCCCTAAAAACATCTGCTCAAGAGTTCTTTAATGGAATTTGCCAATATATTGATGTAATGGAAAGAGAAAAGCATGAATTTGATGTATTGGTAATCTATATTCCAAATCAGTTAAGTAAAATGCGAGAGTTTAAAAACGAAAATGTATATTTTGATTTGCATGATTCACTGAAGATATATTGCGCAGGAAAAGGAATTGTTACACAGATAATAGAAGAAAGATCAGTGCATACTAAGAATGACATGGCGAAAATCATGTGGGGACTTTCTATTGCTATATATGCAAAGGCTATAGGAAAACTGTGGAAGCCTAGGATAACAAGATATGATACAGCATATATTGGATTAAGTTATGTACAATCAATAAAAAATGACGAAAAAATTTCCATCGGCTGTAGTCAGTTGTTTGATTCGGAAGGAAATGGTATGGAATTGTACTTACGTCCGTTAAAAGATCCTCAGATTATACAGAGAAATCCCTATATGAGGAGTGGAGATGCATGTCGTCTTATGAATAATTTGAAAAGAATTTATGATGAATCGGTTCCTTTGCATAAACTGAATCGAATTGTAATACATAAGACAACGCATTTCACAAAGGAAGAAATGGAAGGCATAACCAAAGGACTTGCAGGAGTGGATAATATTGAACTATTGCAAATTCAAGAATTTTCGGCATGGAGGGCAATAAGATTTCAGAATGATACTGCAACACCTTTTCCAATCCAACGAGGAACAGTTATTCCACTTGGTAAAGATACATTTCTAATTTGGACACATGGAAGTGTTCAACATGATGAATTAGCTGGCAAAAAATTGAATTATTACAAGAATAGTAGAGGAATACCAGCTCCATTATTGGTAAAAAGATTTATGGGAAAATCTTCGGCAGAAGAATTAGTAGATGAGATTTTAATGCTTACAAAAATGAACTGGAATAGTGGGGATGGATTATATAAGATTTTGCCTGTAACGTTAGATTTTGCTAAGACATTATCGAGGGTTGCTAAGCAAGATTTAGTTGTTTATGATAGACCATATGATTTTAGATACTTTATGTGATAAATTAGATTTTGGTCAGAAGGAAAGGGACAATTATGGCAATTCCAACAAACATAAAAACATTACTATCCGGCGAAGTTGTCGAATGGGCAAGAATTGAATTTAAAGAAACATGGGATCCGGTAGCTTCCTTGAAAACCATTTGTGCATTTGCCAATGACCTTGACAACTGGGGTGGTGGTTATATTGTTATAGGTGTGGAGGAAGAGAATGGTCGCCCAGTATATCCTCTAAAGGGTGTGCCAGCTGAAAAGCTTGATAAATATCAGAAGGAAATATTTGCAAAATGTAAGCTTATTCGACCTGCTTATATGCCGATTATTGGTAAGGAAACTTATCAGGATAAGCAGTTTATTGTTATCTGGTGTCCGGGCGGAGATAATAGACCATATTCATCACCGAAGACTATGGAAAAGGATAACAAGGAGAGAATCCATTACATCCGTAAGGCATCAAATACAGTAGAACCATCAGATGATGAAGAAAAGGATTTATTTAATCTTGCAAACAGAGTTCCCTTTGATGATCGTGTAAATCATCAGGCGGAGATGTCGGATTTAAATATTACGCTTATTCAAAATTATCTGAAGGAGATAAAGAGCTCCTTGTATGAGAAGGCAAAAACGGGGGATTTTGTTGAAGTGTGCCAAGATATGAATATTGTTAGTGCTTTGCCAGAATACACTAAACCTAAAAATGTGGGTTTGATGTTTTTTAGTATGGAACCGGACAAGTTCTTTCCGTATACCCAGATTGATGTGGTACAGTTCCCAAGTGGACTTGGTGGTAATGATATTATCGAGAAAACTTTTAAAGGCCCAATTCATCAACAACTTCGGGATGCATTGCAGTATATCAAAAATGTGATTATTACAGAAAAAGTTGTAAAACATCCGGATAGAGCGGAAGCAGATCGTTTCTTTAATTTTCCGTATGCAGCGGTGGAAGAAGCATTATCGAACGCTGTTTATCACCGGGCATATGATGAGCGTGAGCCAATCGAGGTCCGTGTTGAAAATGACAGAGTTGAAATTGTAAGCTTCCCTGGACCTGACCGCTCGGTTACAATTGAAGGGTTAAAAAGCTTCCGTGTATCAAATCGTCGTTATAGAAATCGTCGAATTGGGGATTTCTTAAAAGAATTGCATTTGACAGAGGGGAGAAACACCGGATTTAAGAAAATTTTAGATGCGCTTGAGGCGAATGGTTCTCCAAAACCGGAATTTGAGACGGATGAAGATAGAAGTTATTTTATAACGAGGCTGTTTATACATGAAGAGTTTACTAGGAATCTAAATCAATCAAAAACGAACGAAGTTGATGAAAAAAATGAGCGAAGTTTGAGCGAAGTTTTGAGCGAAGTTTTGAAAGCAAGCGATTTTTATAAGTTGGAAAAAATAATTAAAATTATTGAAGAAAAAGGGGAAATAACGCCGAAAGAGGCGGAAGAAGTTAGCGGAAAATCAGCAGCAACTGTAAGAAGGTATTTAAAAATATTGGTTGGGACAGGTTATGTAGAAGCAGAGGGAAGTACAAATAATTCTGTTTATAAAATTAGTTTGCAATGAAGGTTATGGAGGTGTTGATATGCCGGAAATAGATCTTACAACATTGTATTCAGGAATTGGCAGACTATGAGGAACAGGTGGAATTTGACGAGACTAAGATGCCGGTATTTGAGGCAGATAATGATGATTTTACACTGACTTTGTATAATCTGAATTATGGCGCTGGTTATGCAACACAGTTGAAGCAAAATGGCACGCAAGATGATACTCAAAATGATACTCAAGAAGAAAAAATTAAAATGATAGAGGAAAATCCACGAGTAACAACAGCTGATATGGCAAAAAAATTGGGAATTGGCATTGCAACAGTAAAGCGTAAAATTAAGAAAATACCGAATATATCATATGTGGGAAGCGGTTACAGTGGACATTGCGAAATCAAATAGACTTTGACAAAGTAGAATGGTTTTGGCTTGACGCTACTTGTAGGATATTAATGAATTTGAAAAAATTAATATATTACTTTGAGGGGATCAGGAGAAAAGATGACGGATGATGAACTAGAGTTTATAAAAGGTATATTTTCAGGAGACAGTAGTGGTCATGACTATTATCATACGATACGAGTATATGAACTGGCTACTAAAATCGCAAAACAGGAAAATGCAGATGTTAAAACAGTGCAGTTGGCAGCTCTGTTACATGATGTGGACGATATTAAGCTTTCTCCGGATACTTATACTGTCAAGAAAAATGCAGTTGATTTTATGACAACTAATACAATAGAGGGTGAAAGGATAGAGGCGGTATGCAAAATTATAGATGAGGTTTCATTTGCAGGAACTGACTCAGTCGTACCTGATACTATAGAAGGAAAATGTGTGCAGGATGCAGACCGACTTGATGCTATAGGAGCTATTGGAATTGCCAGAACGTTCGCATATGGCGGTAGTAAGGGAAGAAAGATTTATGATCCGGAAATAAAACCTAAAATGGGAATGAACAAAGAAGAGTATCGGAATAATCAAGATTCTACAAGCATTAATCATTTCTATGAAAAGTTGCTCTTGCAGAAAGACATGATGAATACGGCTGAGGGAAGGAAAATGGCAGAACACAGACAGGCTGTAATGCAAGCGTTTCTTGACGAATTTATGGCAGAGTGGGGATGTGGCTTTGCAATATCAGAAGTTAAAGGAAAAACTAGAAGGTAAGTACGCAGACGATAGGGTGGCGTACACGAATGGCAAGCAGGATATGATAAATAATATTATAAACGAATGAGAGAGTGCGGTAGTATGTTAAGATTAAGACCCTATAATAAAAACGATGCGGAAACAATTATGTCATGGATAAAGGATGAGAAATCTTTTTATAAATGGACAGCAGGAGTTTTGGGGGAATATCCAATTTCTGTGGAGCAGTTCAACACGGTAAGTAATCTTATGGCATTTACTGCTATTGATGATAATGAGATAGCAGGATTTTTTACTATGAGAAGACCGAGAGAATCCTTTGAGGAGTTACGGTTTGGCTTTGTAATTGTTAATCCGGAAAAACGCGGACAGGGGTATGGGAAAAATATGCTGAAATTAGGATTAAAATATGCCAAAGATATATATGGTGCTAATAAAGTTTCATTAGGAGTTTTTGAGAATAATGAATCTGCTTATTATTGCTATAAGGCAACAGGCTTTGAGGAGGTACCTCAAGATGAGATAGAAAAGTATACTGTAATGGGGGAAGAATGGAATTGCCTTGAATTGGAAATAAAACTATAAAGTTGCTAATTTTTGTCATGGCAGAATGATGTTCAGAACTACATTGTGTTTAAAATATTATGACTGATACGAAAGAGGAATGACACATTATTATGGAATTTTTCAGTTTGTTTTCAACAGTATTTTTTAATATAGCAATTACCTTTGGCCTGTTATTACTTATATACTTGTTTTTCTTTTCGGGCATTAGAGCACGTAAGGACCTGAAACCGGTTAAGTACATTTCCTACAAAAAGGATCATTTTCAGGAGAATTTTGAATTTACCTGTGAGTTTTGCGGATCCAAGGTATCTTCTGCGGATGAAAACTGTCCAACCTGTGGCGGTAATTTTGGAAAGAACAAGGAGTATCAGTTAAAGAAACGGGCCATGCATCAAAGGTATTTAGAGTATATGAAATCCCAGGAAGAAGCCATTACACAGGAAACGGAATATATAAGTACTACAATGCAGGCAATTCAAAAATATAAGCTGATACGTCATAAATACTACAATTTTGAAATCGGCGAGCCTCCGGTTTATAAACCTGCAAGTGATTATGAATTTACGTGTGAATACTGTGATAATAAGATAAGGGGAAAAAGCACAGACGAAAAGGGGTGTAGTAATTGTGGGGCTTCTTATAAAGAAAACCTGGAATTATTGGTACGCGAAGAGGAAGACCGTCTGGAAAAACGCCATTATGACGAATATATGAAACTGAAGGATCTGGAGTGGGAGCAGAATATCAGGAATGAGCGAAGAGATGCAAACATTGATGAAAAGTATGGGACACCTATCCGATTTATGGAGAAAAATGCAAAGGTTATTGCGCTGGTCATTGTGCTTGGGCTTATGATGATTTCCGTGGGAATAACAGTTTTGATTTTAAAGTTTAGGTAAAACAGGATGAGTATATCTGACGTGAAGGGAGATCACATGGACATTCTATTTAAAAACGATGATTTTGTATTTTCCTACAGGGTTGGCGGTATATTGATCCATAATGAAAAGATCCTGTTGCAACGTCCGAAAAATGATGACTATGCTATCATCGGCGGGCATGTTGCTGCTATGGAGACCAGCATGGAAACGCTGAAACGGGAGTTTGAAGAAGAACTTCACGCTGAGATAGAGGTAGATAATCTGCTGGCTATAGGCGAAATTTATTTTCCATGGGGAAAGAGACCCTGCCACCAGATCTGCTTATATTATAATGTTCATTTACTGGACGATAGTATTCCTATGGATGGGGTGTTTCATGGATATGATGAATTGGATCATGAGAGAATCAATCTGGATTTCTGTTGGATTCCGCTGGAGGAACTAAGGAAGGACACGAAGGTATATCCATTGGAACTGATACCTTACATACTTGAGCAGAGAAAAGAAACGGTACATTTTGTTTCAAGGCAGATTTAATTGAGAGGGCAAGGAAAGAAAATGCTGGAAGTAAAATTTTATGACTCAGTGGATGATTCCCTGTTGAAGTGGGCTGCCGTTAAAGAAATTCTTCAATACCAGTGGGGTGTTATATAAGAACATGCAGTTGAAGGACAAGCTTCCGAACATGACGGAAGAGGAACAACTTCGGCTGCTGGCCACGGACGGAATGCTGGTAAAGAGACCGTTGATTGATGAACTTCCTATGGCGCGGAGCGCAGGGTGAAGAGTTTTGACAACGGCTTAAAACTGAAATAGAAAAACGCAGGAGGGTTAACCCTCCTGCGCAGACTGTAGACAAAACGCTTTTGGTCAGCACTCCAAAAGCGTTTTTCTTGTTTTGGGTTCAAAAAGTGTGTACTTGATCAATAATAAACACTTTTGGGTTCCCCTTTTTCCCTTCCTGGCTATCATCTTTGCCAGTTTTTTCAGATTCATGCAGGCAAACGTAAGCCCGACTTTCATTTCCATCCGGGCTTTTCCTATCATCTGTGTATAGCGGAATCCGTGGTTTTCTTTTGCTGTTCCGAAGAGGCGCTCTACGGTCTCTTTCCGTTGCGCATACACTTCCTTCATCCCAATCGT